>SAMEA3663267__coassemble_111_pt1 | contig 28044 bp, 23 predicted proteins | sample SAMEA3663267__metabat2_high_PE_018 | metagenome-assembled genome bin SAMEA3663267 (sample SAMEA3663267) | pig gut metagenome | biome: pig gut; feature: pig-associated habitat; material: faeces | place: China | collected 2013
TCGCTGTAACTTTATCATGCAGGTTTTAGTACCTGTAGTTTATCGAATGCTTACGTCTTACTAAGCCTCAACGTTTCTATAAGCGATTTAATATACTTTATTTGACTATCTTTCATTGGTCTTTTACTTTTATGTTGCAAAGATAACACAAATGTTGCAAATCGCCAAGAAAACATCATTCAATAATGATTACAGCCTCATCGAATACTTGCTACAAAGATAGTATTTTCAAGGGAAATGCCAAACTTTTTATGCTCAACTCCCCTTGTTATGCTATCTTTGGTATTATTACAGAGTGTATGTTATCAATATACTTTGCAAGGGGCAACATATAAGGAGTGAAAACAGACAGCCTTTCATCAAACGGTGCTTCGTTCACCACAATCTCCTTAGTAATGTCACCATTCTCACAGACATACGATATTATCGTCATCAGAAAATCGCTCGGCATTCAATTCATGTCCTGATATAAACTCAGAAAAACGTCTAACAGCGTTCTTTCAGTCAACCCCGACCATTGAACGAATGAAGATAGCAACATTGCTGCCACACGGCATCCCTTTGGTATATCTGTCGTAATCCAGGTTCTCTTTTCGACCTCGTTCTCGTTCAACCGTTCCTTCTTTATGTGCCTTAAACAGATGCTCATATATTTACACTCTAATCATCCCATTTCACATCCTCAATCTCGACAACCCCATCATGGGCGATATAAGCAGAGATGGTGCAGCAGTCTATGTAACGGTCGCCGTGGTCGGGGCAGATACACTCATACTTATACAGCCCCGCACCGACACTATTTACAGTAAGGTCTTTGAAAGATGACGGCGAATCCAAATAACCTTCCACACGACATTGTACCTCTGGCCATGACGATTCAGAGAGGCTCTGCCTTGCCCTTTCTGTAAAACGGACAGCATCTTCGTTGCCCATAAGGTAGTCACGGATAGCGTTCTGAATAACCTCATCAGTAACGAGGGTTGTCTCAGGTGCCTCTTTTGTAATCCCATCGTTTATCACAGAATCTGTGAGGTTAGGCTCATCAGGGTTTTCCGTTTGTTGGGGAGCCTTTGAGCCACATCCTTCTATAGGTTTTACAAGCCATATGACTAACAAAACTACCACAACAGTTGCAATGAGACCAAAGGCTATATATTTGATGAAACCATTAGTCCTCCTATCGCTTTTATCTGCTTTATTCTCACCTTCGGTTTCAGTTTCCTTTTCTGTAGAGATAGGGACACCTTCTGTTTCTTTAGCCTCTTTATCATCATTTACAACGTTAGATGTTTTCTGAACTAAGTCGTATGTTGGTTTAGGCTCAGACTCTTTTATGCTATCGCCCTCAGAAATATGAGGCACATCTTCACCTTTATACTCAGGCTTGGGAACAGATACGTTCCTTTCGTCAGATGTATGAGAACTATCTCCATTGTTGGTCTCTTTCTTGGAAACGTTATATATGCTATCCGCTTTAGCATCCTCAGTAGGACAGCCACACTCAGGGCAACACTCTGCATACTCTGAGAACATTCTTCCACAATCGGGACATTTGATAAGTGCCATAGTCAATCCTTTGTTTGATTAGTTATATATTTCACCTGTATTTAAGTCTGTTAGGCTACCATAACTTTTATCAACCTTAAAACGAACTTTCCCGCCAAGAAAAGGGGAGTAAGCTTCAACAATAGCTTGATGCTCATTAAAGCTAATAATATTTACTGCTCCTGTCGCGCACGTCCCATTGGTATATAGACACATATTATGAAATGTAATACAATTACCCCCTTTACAAAACTCGTGGCTTGACAAATAACCAATAACATCATGCGGACTCTGAAATGAATAAGAAGATGATGAATCACCATCTTGTGAAGAAGTATTATCATATAATTCAGAAGCAAACGATGGGGTTCTTGACGGGTCATCATCCATCTGAACATCCTCGGATTTATTTAGAGCCATTGCAACAGTATCAAAAATATATGGAACTGATCCTATAGCTACGGCTATAAATAATACAAATAATACCGCTCCAAAATATTTCCAAAAACGATTTCCATTCTGTGCCTCCATGTTGGGCTCTTGGTGGTAGCTTTCAATGTACCAATCAGAAAAGCGGCCGCAATAAGGACACAGAGGTGCTTGAGGACTTATCTCATGACCACAGTCTTTACATTTTACGGTTCTACTGATATTTGTATTAATAACTGATGCCGTATTTTGTTGTTTTTGTGCCTCTCCATTTTTTTCAGGGACTGAAGTATTGTCAGTCAATTTGGGTGCATGAACATCTTTCGTCTTCCTGATTATCATGCTAATTGGGCATCCACAATTAGGACATTTACTATCCCCTTCTGAAATTTCCTCTCCACATTCAGGGCATACCATCTTTGGTTTCTCTACAACAACAGGACATCCACAGTCAGGACACTTTAATGCCCTACTTGAAATCATTTTCCCACAATCGGGACATTTGATTAGTGCCATAAATTTCACTTATTACGAGTAACATAGAGATATATGAAAAAAACAGAGACAATAATACAGGAAAAATAATCGCGACCGACTGAAATGACAGCATTATTACTACTGTCTTTTGTTATTATCTCTGTAGTACAATTGGCCATTCACATAGAGTGCATTCAGCTCTGCAATGTATGCAATGGATATCTCATCAGGAATACCATCATCCGCTTCCCATTGGTCTACAAGCAGTTTTCCATCATCGCTATATGAAGTCTTTTCATAGCCCCACCCTTCCTTGGGGTACCAATGGTCTATTATCAAACCGATTGGGGTTTCACGTTCGCTGTATGGAATATTGCTATATAACTTTATACTACCTCGCGCTTCTTCTAATTGTTCCTCAAAGAGATGCTTTTCGCCATCATAAGAATCCACATACTCCACACTAAGTACATAGCACTCTTTACACCTTTCTTCATCCTGATATTTTTCCTCCTCACCGTCCCAAGAGAAAAAGCCATGACCATTGATGTTCGACCAGAAAATACGAGCTATACAACCATCTTCTGCAACAAAAACAGCTTTATCACCTATATCAGATGCAGTGAGTTGATTCATCGTAAATGTTTTCTTTTCAACTTTCGATTTGGGGAGCAGACAAAAGCCCCCCTCCCACTCAGCCATTCCATACCTGTAATTCCCTTCATCCTCCTCCTCAATCCAACTGTCAGGGTTATTGGAATCACAAATCAGCTGACCTTTCTTATACTTAACATATAAGGTGTCCCATCCAAAGTTCTCTGTAGCGTAATACGCTGTGAGCATTCCAACCACAGGAACTTCAGTTTTTGTTACATCTTCCTGTGTCGTATGGCACTTCGACATAAAGAGCCATACAGCAATACCGCCACCAACAAGAAGAACGGCTAATACCAAGATGAGCCAATATTTTCCGTTTGTCTTTGGTTTTGATTGAGTGGAAACAACGTTCACCTCCTCAATAACCTCGTTAACAGGATCTTTTCTTTCTTCTTTATCACTTTCCACATTTCCTATAGTATTGGAACTATCCTTTTGATTGGAATTCACATCGCCTGCCTTCTCTGATTCAGCGTGTGGAGAGACAGAATCAGATTCAGCATTAGTTGGGTCTTGTGGACTTGCTGTAGCAGAAACCTGTTCTGCTTTTGCATCTTCAACAGGACAACCGCATTCAGGGCAGCACTCGGCATACTCCGAGAACATCTTTCCACAATCAGGACATTTGATTAGTGCCATAGTCTATTCTTTGTTTGATTAATTATATATTTCACCTGTATTTAAGTCTGTTAGGCTACCATAACTTTTATCAACCTTAAAACGAACTTTCCCGCCAAGAAAAGGGGAATGAGCTTCAACAATAGCTGTGTTCTCATTAAATCTATTAGCATATCTTATTAATAAATTAATTTAATACATAGAATATTGAGCAACGCATCTTTAAACTTACTTTAGAGATTTCACTTTTACTATATATTGCTTTTGGAATTCATCCGTGAAGACAGATTCCCTTTCAATTACTCGGGCAACTCCATTCGAGAAATCAGACGATTGTTCGTAATATTCTAACTCCATAACTTCATTGCCCTTTTTATCAATATATCCACATTTAAAGGTTCCATTACTCACAAAAGCAAAACCCTCCTTGAAATCACGTACTTTATAGTATTGGGGTGATACTAATTCTTGTCCGTTTTTATCAACAAATCCCCACATCCCATCTTTCATAACAGCCGCAAACCCCTCAGAGAAATCGTGAACTTCATCATATATAAATGGTATCACCTCGTTTCCTTTTTTGTCTATAAATCCCCAAAGTCTTCCACTCTTTACCCGCGCAAGTCCTTCATGAAAATCTCCTGCATCTTCATATATTGAGGGTACAACTTCGATACCATTTTTATTAATAAATCCAATTTTATCATAATGGTAAATTGAGGTAGCTCCAACTTTTTTTTCCTTACTAACTTTTACCCGCGCCATTCCTTCATGAAATTCAATAACGTCCCCATAAGAATATTTTAAGGGGATTACCTCTTTACCTGTTTTATCGATAAATCCAACCATTCCATTTGTTTGAACTCTTGCAAGTCCGTCTGAAAAATTTTCGACGCTTTCATAAGCATCTCCGATGCTGTCATAAGTTTTTTTCCTTAAAGCAATTACTTCTTCCCCGTCTTTGTTTATAAACATATGCATTCCATCTCTATACACATATGCAAGTCCGTCAGAAAAGTCACATGCAGAAGTATAATAGCATTTTGTTACTCTTTCACCACTTTTGTTCATTAAGTAATAACGATCACTGCTCGGGAAATTAATATCTTCTACGTACTTGATCCATGCAAGACCTTCATGAAAATCACCAAATCTGACACCCACAAGTATTATCTCTTGACCGCTTTTATCGATATATCCACTCTTCCCATCTCTTTTGACATATGCACGTCCGTCTGAAAAGCTTCTCGCGAAATTGTATATTAATGGTATAACAATGTTTAAATTTTTGTCTATGAAACCATACTTGTACCTACCCTCTTCCTTTATTTGTACACAAGAGAGACCTTCTTTGAAATCAGACAAAATCAAGTCTTTATTATCCCCCTCTAATGGCAGCCAAACTAAGGTGTAAGGGTCTGTGGCTGTGTCTATTTCTATGTCGTCATCTTCATAAGAATTAGATTCCAAAGTGCTGATACTTACCGTATCCGTCCCTGTCTCTACTGAACCTGTAGCCTCATTGTTTGAGCTTGGGAATATAGCAGGAAGAAAATATATAGCCAAACATGTTAAAATAAATATGAGTGGAAATAGTAGGATTAAGCCATTAAGAACGGAAATATTTTTATGCTCGGATTCTATACTGTCTGTCGGTTTTGTTTTGATTTCATAACCTATATTTTCGAACATTTCTACAGGGCAACCGCAGTTCTCACAACTTTCACTACTCTCAGGAACTTCGTATCCACATTCAGGGCATACCATCTTTGGTTTCTCTACAACAACAGGACATCCACAGTCAGGACACTTTAATGCCCTACTTGAAATCATTTTCCCACATTCAGTACATTTAATTAGTGCCATCTTAATAACATTTACACACTTTTGGCTCGATGAGTGCGGTTAAAACTTATGTGAAGACATTTACGAAAAGCGGAGTCAACATTCCTCTCTCCCTCTGTGTAAGACTTCGAGTGATTGAAGTTCACACCGATAGGCAAAGCGAAAATGCGCTTTCTCCAATATGTCTGCCAACAATGCCTATTACGGCAATATACGCTGCAAAGATAATAAATAATTCCAAATCGGTCATTAGGATTGTGACTAAATAAAGCTATTATGTGGAGAAATAACCATACGGGGGAGGATAAAAGTGTCATGAAGCGTCAGTTTCTGTGCCATCATTGGTATAGAGCCATCAATCTTTGAACTTGTACTATCTGCCATTGCTTGCCATTAGACGTTTTATAGCCGCTCTCGTTCAATTCTCTTGCAATCTCTGCAAACGATTTGCCTTGCTCTCTAAGCAAACAAACTAACTTATAAGCCTTGCGGTTGTTATCGTTCATCTGTGCATCCATACGTCTGCTTGTAATGCTGTTAGCTCTCATTTCGACTGTAACTATTGCATTGGGATTACCAACTCTTTCCCCACGCTCACGCTTTGCCTGTAATGCTTGCTTCGTTCTAAGGCTTGTAATGGCTGCTTCACGCTCAGCAAGCGACCAACCCAATGAAAGCATAAATTTGTACGTTGCAGCATCCTCAGCCATAGGAATATCACAAAAATATATATTCCCATTCATTAATCGGTAAACCTCTAATGCTTGTTCAAGATTGCGGAATCTGTCAGACTTGGCAATTATTAATGTAGCATCGTTCTTCTTTGCGAACTCCATCGCCTTTTGTAGTTCTGTGCAGCCATGAAGGTTTTTACCTGTATATGTCTCGTAATAGTCGGCAATCAATTCACCATTAGCCTCATCCACAAAGTAACTAATGATAGACTTTTGAGCCTCCAAGCCTAATCCACTCTTTCCTTGCTTTTGGGTGCTAACCCTTCGCCAACTTACGTATTTTCTTGCTTCCATAATGCTGTTTTACGTGTGTGAAACGAACGTATGACTTATGTAATTGGGGTTATTACGATGCTGTTATCCCGTATTCTGCTCTGACCCTTCCCTCGTAATCTGAGGTCTTCTCTACGTGACGGTCAATAACATCCACGAGGTTGTCAAGATAAACTTCTTCCACCTTCTCCACGACCTCCTTGTGATTGTTTAGAAAATACACATCAAAGGCATCTGTGGCGTAATTGTAAAGCACCTTGACCCATCCATTCAGAAGAAAGCCCTCCACGTGCCACATCAGACCTTCATTAAGTGCCGTGAACTTGCAGCATCCCCACGACCACATGATTTGCAAACGAGATTTAAGTATCACCATTATGTACTCAGCCATTCTTGTGTCCATCTTTTCTATGATTATGATTTGTTCAACTTTGGATTGAAGGGAGGGGGATTGTACCCCCATGCCCTTAAAACACCTTTACTATTGACTCCCAACGAAACGACTTCCAACTACCCGATTCCAAATCCCAAACTGCTGTTGTGTTGAAATACTCACGACTAACACCTGTGCCGACAATGTGGCGACCTACTAATGCGCTGTTCGTGGTGGCAAACATTTCTCGGAGTGTGCCATCTTTCTTGATAAACAGAAAGTGTGCTACTCCATTGGCAAGTTTTTCTTTGAGTTGGTCAATGAGCATCGCCTTAATGATGCCGATTTGTTCATTGTGGGTGCGATGTGCAATAACGTTTGCTCTCACTACGGTGTTGTGGTTCAATACCAATGCTTGTATCATAATTCTTTCCTCCTATATGATTATTAGTTAAACATCTGATTAGTTATGCTGCCAAAGCGAACTGAGGCTTAATCACTGCCATCAACTCTGCCTCCTTTGCCTTGAAATCTGCCGTTGCTGATTCGTTACTACTCCACATGGTCTTGTGAACGTACTCATAGGTGGCAGTCCAAAGGTCTCTCAGAGCCTTGACAATAGTGCTGTCCTTGATGGATGATACCAACTCAACAAATGCCCTCATGCTGCTGTGTGCATCACTGTATGCAGGGTTTGTGTAGTCTGCCATCATCCAATACCAATCCTGAGCGTTGAGGATTTCGAGAGCCTTTTCGATTTTTTGTATGTTGGTAGTTTCCATAATCTTATTTTGAATTTTAGTTGTTTGTTTTCTTTTGACATTGCAAAGGTATGACATCTATTTAATACCTGTAAATAATCAGTGTGAAAAAATCTTAAAAAGGTGACATTTATTTGTTTTTTGCAATATTCTCCGTATCTTTGTACCCAAATTTTGAGTTATATGGCAGAAAACAAAGAAAAAAAGGAGCGTACCGTGATACACTTACACCTCCTTAATACAGACGAACATCATTACTTCGGCTCTATTGCTAACATGTACGAGTTCTACGATGCTGATACGCTTGGTATTAGTTATGGCTCTTTAAGAAATTATGGCCTCTCATATGAGAGACCATACCAAAACAACAAATGTGTAATAAGAAAGGGAGTGCTCTTATCCAAAAACACAAACAGAGGGGGAAATATCAAGCGACTGCACTCTTTGTAAATTCTTTTTCTTCCCTCAAAAGTACCATCCCATCATTTCGGCAACAGTCTGTTCCTTGCTTTGGGATAGACATCTTTCTTGCTGTCCCCTTTGTATTGATACCATTCTCTCTGCACCAATCATAGAGTTTGGTTTTGCTCACCTTGATACCCAATTCATGGAGCAAGTTTAGGTTTTCCTTTACAGACAAGGAAGTATCATACACGCTGCCTATTTCCTCGTCTTTGAGCATTTTTTTGACCGTATTCTTGTAGCTGTTGGCTTTTATCCCATACTCGGCACAGAAGGACTTATCAACAACAAACCTTTTCTTACATTTGTTCTGCAATCTTATTTCCTCGATTGGTATTTGGATTATCCCCTTTGCGATACTTTTCAGCGTTGTGTTATTCAGCACTTTGTCAGAGTTGTCATAATAATGATATACTTCATAGAAGAGGTTATACAACAAATGCTCATACGTTATGGTGGGCATTATCTTCTTCATTATAAGACCTGCGATAAAGAGTTTATACCTTCGGTTGTCTTTATCTCTAAGCTTTTTTAAGGTTGAGACATGAAGAACCTCTCCATTTTTGTTTTCAAAGGAAGAAATGTACCATGACCTATATATTTCTTGATAGTCTTCGGGGATTAGTGCATATCCATTTTCAAAGTGCAATTCTGTATGGTCAAAGTATTGGTATCTGTCCCTGTACTTTTCTAATAGTTCCCGTATTTTTAGACATTTCGTGTCGGCTATAAGCTCTTCGTCCGATATTGGTATGTCCGTTTTGTCGGTTTGTGTTTTTCCGTTTGAGAATAATAAAAAAAAAGAAGAAACATTATTATTCTGAAACGGAAAATCCGAAAGAGCATAGTATTGTCTATTCTCAATCAGTTCACAATCAGACAAAGCATTACCTCCGAATTGTTGGCTTACCTTACGGCCACAATTATCCTTCATTTTGAATGATTGAATGTCATTGCATATTGATTGTATGATACCGTCATACACCATACCATAAGCCTCAACCGTGGTTATAGGCTCTTCCAACAGATAGCAAAGACGAAACCTGTACATTCCATTGCTTTTTTCTGTGTGATTGTTTGGTGTGGTATATGTCACAGTCGGGCGCTTGGATAGCTTACCGACAAACTCATCCATGGGAATCGACGAATCGTCAATGTCCACAAACACCACTTGCGCACTTGCGAAATTTGCGTCCCTCTTTTCTCTTACGCCAAACACCTCAGTCTCTGTATTGAAGCATTGACAAAAACAATGCCCCTTCCTTACAAGACCAACAAACTCACTTATGGTTACAATACGCTTTTGGTACTTAACCGAACTCCACACAATCTTGTTCTTATCCTTGAAGCAAGATATGGAAACACTTAATTCTATTTCTTTTTCTTTCATGTTATTTATTTTAAAGTTCAGCATCAGGTCTGTTAGGAACATTTTCCCAATATCTTTTCAGACCTATTTTTATATTCTCCTTATGTGTCATGCTTTTGCTTTTCCCTTTTAAGCTCTGACTTATTTTCCGCTTGGTGGCATCATCCATTTGCCGATACTGACGTTTATACTCCATGTTATTTCCGTTTTTAATGTGTTATTCCTATATATAAATATAAGGTAGGTTAGAAAAGTTGTAAAGGTTTAGTAAGTTCTTTCCTCAAATTATTTTGGAGAATTTTTCATGAAACGGACAGTACACAGATTTACCTATAACGCCTTCCATTAAAAGGTATAACACGAAAGAGCGGATACGGCAACCGCCACCACTTGCAAATAAAGGGGTTGAGGGATGTGTTTGTTAAAAAAAGGGTATTGAGAGGCTCAAAGCATACAGAGTTTGAAAAAATGTTTGTATTTTTGCAAAAAAATAAACAATCATGGATGATATTTTGAGTTTTCTTAATGAGATGAGAAGGTCAGATTGGTTCAACAATGTTCCATTTCAGCAACGTAAGTACAACGATATAGGGGTCCGGGAATCAGAACAGTCATATTACAACAAGATTGCTCCTATGTATTCTGCGGCCGTTGTTGCTCTTGTCAGTGTGCCAACAGAAAAATACGAGATACTGCAAGGACTATTAGAGGAAGTAGAAAAAGAACAAGAATGCTTTGAAATGCCATCTGACGAACTGCTAAACTCCCTTATGCACGACTACAACCAAAGTAATAATCGGGTGCGTGGTTTGAAGGAAGATTACGATTACTTGTCCTTCGTGAGAAATTGTATGAGGACACAGATGTATTTCTTGGGGAACTTCAAAAAGAAATTTCCTTCATCAGGAAAGGACAAGTCAAATAAAGTAGAGACGCAAGAAGCAACTTCCACAAATTCCATAGTTCAGAATGAACCTATTAAGGGTGTTAAGGGGTTGGCTGAATATCTCAAAATAGGCGTAACGAAAGCACAAGATGTTATCAACAGTAACATTCTTCAAGATAACGGTATTGCTTACAGGGTTGGCAACGGTTGGAATTTCAACCCCCAAAAACTTGATGAATTATTGGCTAAACAGCCTAATATACTTTATAAATATAAATGCAACAAATAGAGGCTTGTTTTTGGGTGAACTTTTGGGTGATTAGGTAATAATATATCGCTATAACATTCTGAAAATCAGTCTGTTATAGCGATTTCTTGGCGGAGGGAGAGGGATTCGAACCCCCGGTGCCTCTCAGCACGACGGTTTTCAAGACCGTTGTAATCGACCACTCTACCATCCCTCCTAAAATGAAAGGGATTTTGATATTGTCTCAATCCCTTTCCTTGTACGCCCTCAGGGGCTCGAACCCTGGACCCATTGATTAAGAGTCAATTGCTCTACCAACTGAGCTAAGGACGCATCTTTATGTTTTGGCGCTTCAGGATGGGCTTGAACCAACGACCCCATGATTAACAGTCATGTGCTCTAACCAACTGAGCTACTGAAGCATTTCTTTATGTCTGGCGTTCCTTGTGTGAAGAGGAGGAGACTCGAACTCCCACGGGCTGAGCCCACTACCCCCTCAAAGTAGCGCGTCTACCATTCCGCCACCTCTCCATTGAAGGATTTCTATTTTTTGACCTCTGCGAACCGCCAAGTGTCTTTTTTAGAGCCTCTTGTCGGATTCGAACCAACGACCCCGAGATTACAAATCACGTGCTCTGGCCAACTGAGCTAAAGAGGCAAGCATCGGAAGTTCCGATTGTAGAGCGGAAGACGGGGCTCAAACCCGCGACCCCCAGCTTGGAAGGCTAGTGCTCTATCAACTGAGCTACTTCCGCGACATAATCCTCATTTGCTCTTTCCGTCATCACCGTCATCATCATCTTCCTTTTTGTGGGCAGGGACGGATTCGAACCGCCGAAGCCGTAAGGCAACAGATTTACAGTCTGCCCGTTTTAACCACTTACCTACCTACCCAAAAACTTTAGTGTTAAACTATCGTTCTTTTCATCAGGAGTGACTCGCACAGGATTCAAACCTGTAACCTTTTGATCCGTAGTCAAATGCTCTATTCAGTTGAGCTAGCGAGCCAAATGAGTTTTTATTTCAAATTCGTGGGTGCTGACGGAGTGTTTTCAACGAACCGTCACCTCTCACTATTGTGGGCGCTGACGGATTCGAACCGCCGACCCTCTGCTTGTAAGGCAGACGCTCTGAACCAACTGAGCTAAGCGCCCTCTTGCCATACCGAGAAATCGCTTGAAATAACATCGCTTCGCCCAACTTTGTCATTGTGTTTCCAGCGTTTCTTCCCGAAAGCGAGTGCAAAGGTAGAGACTTTTTAGCAAACCGCCAAATATTTGAAGAACTTTTTTCTAACTTTTTTTAGCGCATCTTTATAAATTACTGATAATCAATCACACCTTCTTTTCGTTTTTTTTGGCAAGGTGAAAATTATGAATCCTATTTGACCATTTTCCGAACTTTCTTCAGCAATGCATTAGAGGGTGCTTCACCTGTGTAGGGGGTCAGATACCACTTGACCGTCCAGGTAAGTGATTCGCCTGCTTTCAGTTCTGTATAGGCACCTTGGCTCTCCAGTTCGATGTAACTCTTTCCCCTATTTACATACACTTGAATTTCTGCCTCATCGGGAGCGGGTTGTGATGCGTCAAGGTCTTGGAATTTCTTCACCATCAACAACCCATTGTTGAGATAGGCAAGCCATCCCTTACCGTCAGCATTGATTTTACGGTTTTGGTTGGCCTCGTCAGTCTGATACCAAGAAGCATCGAAAGCCGATTGGAAAGGCATGAGATTTGCAGGGGTGATTTGGCCAGTAGGGGCATCGAAGAAAATAATGCCATCGTTAGGCACACGCGTGATTTCCCAAGGAGCGACCTTCCGTGTTTCGCCCGATTCGTTGATGATGGAGTAAGCAACCACTATCGCATTAGACCTGGTGTCCACACTGAACTCCTTGCGAATTCTATATTTCAGTCTTGCAGACACATTACTAGTCATCACAAGTGATGTGCCCTTCTCCTCCACCGTGTAAGGCTGTTTGTCAAATTCCTGTACAGGAGGCCAGTTCCATTCCTTCTGCGGACTGGTCCAAAATGTGCTACCAAAACTTTCGGGGAAAGTTGATTGTGAGATGACTTCCGTTCCTTTATATTGATAGGAAAGTATTTTGCCACCTCCTGCACCGTTGATGGTCATGGAAATGTCGCCAGCTTCAATGCTGTACTTGGACCCCCCGAGATTTTTAATGACGGGTTCTGCGGCAGTGGCGGAAGTCATGCAGGCTATCGCCACCCATAGTGTAGTTAATTTCTTCATAAAACGGTTTAATTCTTTGTTTGGGAATAGATGGATTGTAATTCGGGTTGCGAATATCGCAAAAAAACGTATCTTAGACAAATTATTTCATTTATTTGTAGGAAAAATGATGTTTGTTTGAGATATTCTTCCTAACTTTGCCCTCGGATGTTACTATCTATAAATAATTATATCTATTCTTAATTTTTACAACCTAATCAATTTTAAACATGAAAAAACTTCTCTTAAGTCTGTCGCTATTGCTTGTATGCGTAGCAGGCAATGCACAGAAGAATCCAGTGCTGACCATCGAAGGTGGCCAGGTTCAGGGTGTGTTGGCTGACGATCATCCCGAAGTCTTCGTTTATCGTGGAATTCCTTACGCTGCACCTCCAATCAGGGAAAACCGTTGGAAAGCACCTCAGCCTGTTGTGCCTTGGAAAGGTGTGAAAATTTGCGATACTTTTGGGCGTCCAAGTTATCAGGCTATTCAGTACACGGGTGGCTATTATACCGAGTGGGGCTATGGCAAGGAGGCCGCCTTCAGCGAGGACTGTCTGTATCTGAACGTATGGACAAAGGCACCCGGCAATGTCGGGAAAAAACTCCCTGTCGCCTTGTGGATTCATGGTGGTGGCTACCGCGAAGGGTTTGGTTCCGAGCCAGAGTTCGACGGACAGGAATGGGGGGCTAAAGACGTGGTGCTTGTGACCATCAACTACCGTCTTGGCATTTTCGGATTCCTCACCCACCCTGCTCTTGCAGAGGAAAGTCCTAATAAGGTGTCGGGCAACTATGGCATTCTTGACCAGATTGAAGCACTGAAGTGGATCAAGAAGAACATCACTCAATTTGGTGGCGACCCCAACAACGTGACCATCTTCGGACAGAGTGCAGGTGGTGGCAGTGTGCGCACCCTTTGCGAATCGCCATTGGCCCGTGGTTTATTTCACAAGGCAGTCATCATGAGTGCCCAAGGACTCAGCATTCCTAATCCTAACGGTGGTGGCATGATGGGTGGCCGATACAGTGGTGGTTCCATCGAAGATGCTGCCAACAACGCAAAAAAGATGTTCGATTGGGCTGGTATGACCGACCTACAGAAAATGCGTCAGGCTTCCACTGAGACAGTCTTTGCCCTCCCCACCATCTATAGCCAGGTAAACAGCGCTGGTCAGCAGGGGGGCGGCATGGGCATGATGCGTATGGGTATGGGCTACATGCCTATGATTGACGGTTATGTTAGCGTGAAGAGTTTCGACGATGCCACTCGCGAAGGCACTCTGGCAGACGTTCCTTATATGATTGGTTACACCCTCAACGACATGGGCGACATGGCTCCAAACATTGCTGAGTTCTGCAAGGTTCGCGCACAGAAGGGTGGCAAAGCATGGGCTTACGAGTTCGCACGTCCATTGCCAGATGACGGCTCACACCCAGAGGTAACTCAACGTCTGAAAGGTGCGTTCCACTCTTCCGACCTGTGGTTCGTGTTCAAGTCACTCAAGCACTGCTGGCGTCCTTGGACCAAGGGTGACTGGGATCTCTCAGAAAAGATGCTCACAGCATGGACAAACTTTGCCAAGTACAGTGATCCCAACGGACCAAAGGGTGGCGAATGGGCTCCTTGCACAGAGCAGAATCCCAAGTTCATGGTGTTCAAACTCAACGACAAGGATGCCGAGGCTTCCTATTTCGGCGAAACGGAGAAAGCACCTCAGGGACAGGGTTTCGGCTTTGGTGGTTTTGGCCGATAAGCCATCAGAAAATGCGTTCATTTAGGATTCGAGTTGTCTTATGAGTTCATAAGGCAACTTGATTTTTAAACCTTTGAGGTCGCATAGCGTCAATAAATTGTTACCACTTTTACATTATTTATTATTCATTTATTATTTTTTACTAATCACATGAAGAAAATCATTCTTTCGTTGATGACGCTTGTAAGTTTGACAGCGTCAGCACAGTTTGGCGGTTTTGGCGGTCGTCCACAGGGTAACCCTTGGGTTCCATCAGAGGCAGCAATTGCAGAGGACTTCAAACCTGCATTGAGTAATCAAGACAGCAAGCAGTACCCCATGGTGAACTCTGCTCGTCAGGTACGTGCCCAGATTTCGGCACCAGAGGCTACAAAGGTGGGGCTTGACATTGCCGGCAAAATTTACACTATGACCAAGGATGAAAATGGTGTGTGGACTGGAACTTCAGCTCCTCAAGACCCAGGTTTCCACTACTATCAGTTGAACATCGACGGTGCCAGCGTTCCTGATCCAACCAGTTTGTACTACTATGGTGCAAGCCGTTGGGGTAGCGGCATCGAAGTCCCATCTGACGATCAGGATTTCTGGCAGGTGAAGAATGTGCCACAGGGTTCCATGGGCGAAGTTTACTACTACTCTACTTACACTGAGAAGATGCGCCGTTGCTTCGTATATCTGCCCAACGAGTACTTCACCAATCCGACCAAGAAGTTCCCAGTTCTCTATCTACAGCATGGTATGGGTGAGAACGAGTACAGTTGGCCATACCAGGGCCATGTTGCTTCCATCATGGACAACCTCATCGCAGAGAAAAAAGCCGTTCCATTCATTGTCGTGATGGATAACGGCCTCAACGCAAATGCTCCACGCCCAGCAGGTCAGGCTCCTCAAGGTGGTCAGCGTCCACAAGGTGGCTTCGGTGGTTTTGGTGGTTTCGGCGGCGGCTTTGCCGATGGTTTCAAGAATGTGCTTTTTAATGACATTATCCCAATGATTGAGAAGAACTACCGTGTAATTGCCGACCCAGAACATCGTGCATACTCTGGTCTCTCAATGGGTGGCATGCAGGCACGTGAAATCACATTGGCAAATCCAGGCAAGTTCGCTTATGTTGGTTCATTCAGCAGCGGTGCATGGAGTGTTGATCAGGTGAAAAATTCAGAAGGTTTCGCACAGAAGACAAAACTGCTCTTCATGAGTGGTGGTGGCAAGGAGAACATGGGGTGTGTTGAAGCAGCCAAGAAAATCAAGGAGCAGCTCGGCATGAATGCCGTTGGTTACGAGTCAGAAGGTACAGCACATGAGTTCCACACTTGGCGTCGCAGCCTTCATGAGTTCGCTCAGTTGCTTTTCAAATAAGAAGCGGCTATAAATCTTATCATTCAAAAAAGCAGATTGCAATGACCGTCAAGCACGGATTTGCAATCTGCTTCTTTTTGATGCTCTTACCTCAAAAACTGCTTCCCTCCACAATCGGTTCACAACATTTTCTCCAGCATATCCACGGCATACATGATGTCCTTCTGAAACTGTTTATGGTCTCTCAGGAAGTCCTTCCTTCCCTCCGCAATCAGTCTATACAGTTCGGGGCTCATGTCGTCCACATACGACTCAATCGCACACTCAATATCATCCCGCTGCCAATCCAGCGTGGAGTGTACATAAATCCGCTCTTTCTGATGAAAAAAACTGTATGCCGTTTCGATACTATCCTTCGTTATCATGCCGTTCGTTCAGTCGTTATAACCAGCAGGCCGCATCTGCTTTTGTTCCTCACTATACACATATCCATGTTGCAACAGCTCTGCCTTCACCTCCTCAGGTTCACGGTCAAAACTATGGCACAACTCCTCCAACGAATCAAATTCGCCATCTCTCAGCAGCATGTTGATGCTAGACACCAACATGAACGGATCTTTCGGTAATCTTTCCATTTTTTCTTTACAAATATCTTCTTCAATCGTTCCTTCTAAAACTCATTATTATGTAACGCTTCCACTGAGTTGCAGAACTACAACTTTGTGATAGTCAACACACCTGCTGACAAAGCAGGAACAGAGAGCAAAACATCATTCCCTTCAGTCTTCGCATGTTCTTTTTTTAGCGCGACGGCATTCTTGTTCTCCATGCTGTTTGCCACCGTAAGCGAGCCCGGAGCGTAATACTCGAACTCTGCACCCGACACACCCGTCCAATCACCCTTGATACGCAGAGTGGCAGGTTCGTCGGTGGGGTTCACCACTTTCACAATCACCTCAGCACCATTTTCTGACATCGTGGTGCTCACGCTGACATCACCCGTTTCGCCACTGAAAGCCAAGCGGTATTTGGAGAAATGGTCATACCAAAGTTCTGTCACTTGACAATTGGGTGCCTTGAACAAATCCTTGTAATCAAAGTTGATGAAAGCATTGTTCCAATCAGGCGCATCAGTACGACGTATGAACAGTGCTGCAGCACCCATTGCCACCACATCGCGGGATTCACACATGTTGAGGAATCCACCTGCAAACAAACCTGTTCGCCAATCAATGCTGTTCAGATTCCACTCTGAGATGAACAGTTTGATGTTTGGATTCGGTCCATCGGCAATCATCTTCGCATAGCGGTCGTACTGCTGCCCTAAACGCACAGGACCAGTTGCGTAACCACCCTGTTGCTCATAGTGGTGAAGGCTGAGGTAGTCGAAATAGTTGCCGCTGCGCTTGATGAACTGCTCATCCTCTTGGAATCCACCGCATGCAATGATTTTGATGGAGGGGTCTATCTTGCGCATTGCTTCGCTGAAATCACGCACACACTTCTCATAGCGGTCGATACCCATCTCCCACATCTCATTGTCAATCTCCCAGTACTTCACGTTGTAAGGTTCTGGATGTCCATTCGCGGCACGCTTCGCACCCCATTCATCGGTGGCAGGAGCATTGCAGTAGCGCAGCCAGTTGACCGCATTCTGTAAGATGCTGTCATACTCTTCTGCAGGACGTTCAAACTTGACGCTCACGACAATAACAGGCTCGGAATTGACCTCACGGCAGAAACGGATGAACTCATCTGTTCCGAAGCAGTTCTGGTCGTAATCCATCCACATCCAGTGTGCCCATCGCTCACGGTTCTCTTGCGGACCAATGCCCCACTTCCAGTCATACTGCGCCACATATCCACCACCTGGCCAACGCAAGCAGGTAGGATGCAGTTCCTTCACAGCCTGCAAGATGTCAGGACGGAAACCGCCCAAATTCTTACCCGTCAGAGTGGTCATGGTCACCATATCGACCTGCACCGTACCATCTTTCACGACGATGGCGAAATCACCGTCGCAATTCACCTGAGGTTCAAGTGTGAACGCATATTTCTGCCATTCCTTGCCAACCTTGCCAAGTGACTTCCTTGCCACGAACTCACCTTTTGTGTTACGAAGCCCCACCATAAGTTCACCCTTACCTTTCGCATAGATGGAACCCACATACTTTTCACCCGATAGGATGTTTTGCGGTCCTTGGAAAATACCTGCCTCCGCCTTTTCCGCTGTAATCTCTTGGGAATAGCGCATATTGATGGCATCATCCTTAATCAGACGATACTTTCCGCCCTCACCGAATGCCGTCCATTGTTGAGCGACCGCTGGAATCTTCACATCACCAGGCGTACCTTCAAACAGCACCTTGCCATCAGCGGCTGTCAGCCTGATGTTGCGGTAAGTAGCCTCAGTATAGTTCACCCAGAAAGTCACGAAGTTGCGGTCAGTCTTCTCCAACCCATCATAGCTCGCCACTTCCTTGCCGTCCCAATAGACAGTCGCCTTGCTGCCTCGGCTCTCGATGCGTAGTTTGTGCCATTTCTGTTCCTCATTCACTTGCTCTTTAGTGGCAGGAGCCGACACCAGTGGCACCAGCGTGTTCATGCGACGTCCCGGGCGTCCTCCGAAACCTTGCGATTCACGCACTTCCATCTGACAAATGGAGAAATCGGCAGTGGCGCTTTGTTGCTGAAGGGCAGCACGTGCAGCAGCCTCGTTGGCAGCGTCAATCTGCGACTGAGTCTGCGCTGGGGTGAAAGTGCGGCTTTCGTAATAAGGGTCGTGTATGCGGACATAATAAGGTGTGCCGTCTGTCTTATTGCGGAAAGCGAAACGGATGTCCATCAGACCACCGCTCCAACTGCGACGTGCCAGTTTGTAGGCGCGCCAATTCACGTCCATGGTCAGGTCAAAATCGCAGGTGTTGATGCTGTCAATCTTGAGGGGTTGCTCATAACGGGTAGGCGAATGCAACACCATATCATCGTCCATGTACCATCCGTCAAAATAACCATCTCGCGGATGAATGCCCGGATACTGCTCTGGCTCAAACGAACGCTCCTGTATGAGTTCCTGCCACACACCATTGTTGGCACTGAAATAGATGTGCTCGAAGAGTTGTCCATAGAGCATCTCATCAATGACGCCAGCAGGCTTCTTGCTCTCCACCGTGATGGCATACTCTTTTTGTGCGCTGGCACCTGTCCCCATCATCAGCAACTGGGTCGCAAGAATAAGGGTAAAAAACTTCCTTTGTTCCATCATTACATGCTTTTATCGTGTTTGTTTACTTTTCACTCTTTACATTCACCTTCATACCCTCCGTATGCCCGCCAAACTGCTTGGCATAGACACACTCAACGGTGGACACACCCACTTGGTATGAACCTTCACGAACAATTGAATAATCCATATCAACCGTAGAGGTGCCACGAGTGAACCAATCGAAGAACATGTCGAAATGGGAATCATGAATGGACAGATAGCAACCTCTGCCACCCATGTTCTGATAACCCGACAACTGTCTGAGCGGTTCGAGACATGCTGGATGCTGTGCCGACACACGCACGAAATCCATGTCACGGTCGGCTGTGATGAGGTGGCGAATCCGCAACTTGTCCCCCACTTTCAGAGGCTGGTTAGGATCAAAGTCCACCCACTTGTCGCTACCTGCATTCTGCACATACAATTTGCGTTCTATCTTCAGTTCGTTAGTGGCATAGAGTTTCAGACTACCCACATCTTCAAGGAAGGTGGCGTATGCCGAACCCCATGAAATGCTTGGGGTCTGCTTCTTCACTTCAAGTTGATGCACCCCCTCTTTCAACATCTCCTCAGGCACATCTGCCAACACATTGCCTTCGAGAATGAGGTTGGCTTCACGTCCCTCCAACTCATCACGTTCGGTGTTGATTGTACCATAGTCCATCTCTTTCAGTTCCGTACCATCCACCACCAAGACAGGTTTCTTGCTCTCATGGAAAGTCTCCGTTGACGACACCCGTAAGAGGAAGTCAGCCACATCAATCGTATTCATCGGGTTGTCCCACTTCTGCACTTGCTTCTGCGAGATGAGCCACAACTGCATGTCGTTCAGTATGGCATCTTTCTTATCCTTCTGCCAGATGGCTTTCATGGCTGCCACCTGAGTAGGAATACGATAGTCCATCCAAGAATAGTAAGCGGCGTCTGTCGCATAGAAACGACCCTGGCCAAGTTTCTCCACAGTGTAATCCTTCAAGAAGTCAACGAACTTGTCTGCCGACTTCACACGTCCAAATGCTCTCAAAGTGTAGGCTGTATTCGCTGCACCGTAGATGGTCAGGTCACGTGGTGCCTTCTCCACCTTCTTCAAATACTCATCACGCATTTTCTTGATGTCAGCACTCACCACCCTGTCTGGCATCTGTGCAGACACATAGAGATAGCGGATATCGCTGTCATACGGCCAAATCTTCACCTTTCTCTTCTTTGCAGCAAGGTAAGAATCCAATTCGTACTGATCAAGGTACTTCATTCCTTCCATCAGCATCTGCTTCACCTTCTCATTCGGCTTCGGCAGTTTTGCCAATTGTTCACAGACAGCCAGTGTCGTGTAGAAACTGCTCTTCATCCCCTTGAACCAACTCCAACCACCATCGCTGTTCTGCAAGCCCGTCAATTTTGTCTCTGCCAAATCAACCCGCTTCTGCAGTTCATCACGATTCTCATGTTTCTCCATCACAGGGAAAGTCTGCATCAGTTCCACCAGTCGTGTGTTGGCATAAAGCGAAGCCGCAAAATCAATGGCGTCATCCTCTGCCGGATTTTTCACACTACGCAATGCTTCGATGCACATCCATGCCGGATTATCTGTATATTCCACTTTCAAGACACGGTTCGTGGCTGTGGAAGAGTTCTCATTGAAGAGTTTCGTCAAGTCCATGGTCTTCGACACCTCAGCACCGTTGGCTGTACCTATGATGTAATATGGTACCGTCTCCACCATTGCCTTCTTCGTGGAAAGCACTGGCAAGTGATTCTTCTCGCCATCACTCACATTTCCAGAAACAGCAATGACTTCGCAATCGAGATCTGTCCATTCTTCCTTCACATCGAAATGGAAATTCACACCGATGGTCTTGCCAGCCTCCACAGCAAAAGCCTCTTCCATCGTCAACACCACTGCATCAGTCTTGGGGTCTATCAAGCGCATTCTCACAGCACCATTCAGTGCCTTCTCGCTCTGGTTGATGATAGACGATGCCACCACAGCCCTGTCGCCCCAACGGACGAAACGAGGCATGTTAGGACGCAGCATGAAATCCTTCCGTGCCACCGCCTTCGCCTTCAGCAAGCCATAATCCACCTCCTTCGTATGGGCAAAACCCATGAACTGCCACTCCGTCAGCGATTCAGGCAACGTGAACTGAATAGTCACATTCCCCTTCGAGTCCGACACCAGATGCGGAAGGAAAAAAGCCGTCTCAGCAAAGTTTTCACGGACAACCGCATGGTCAAAGTCCTCCGAAGGCACCGCTGGCTCTTCCTCTACTTTCATCATATTTTTCGACATCATCATCGCATCATCCTCCACCGCGGCACCCTCCTCGTCGGCAACCCTCATAGCCCGACTCTCCAGCACACTCACTCCACCGCCAATGCGCAGATAGCGGTCGTGCTCAAAACCCCTCAACTGGTCATACTCACGGTGATATGCTCCTCCACCGGAAGACCTCCCTGCCAACGAGAACGTCGGGAACACATAGCGGTCGGAGCAATCCGCCCTTGCCGATGGGACAAAACGGCTGAAGTTCAAACCGAAATTCCAGTCGTGAGAAAAGATGCGGTCGAGCGAAGCATCATACAGCACCGCCATCATCTCAGCCCCACCCACACGATTGCCATTCCAGTCCGTCACCGTCAAAGTCCACTGCTCCTGCTGCCCAGGCTGCAACCTGTCGCGGAAAGAAGCCCACTCCAACTTCAGTCTCTTCTCGGGACGAGCCAGTTCAAACCTCTTCACCATCCGTGAGAACCGTCCGTTCCGCACATAGAATACATTCACCTCGATACCTTCGCCCCATTCCTTCTGGTATGGCAGACGCAAATGCTTCATCGTACCGTCAGTCACCCCCATCTGCTGGGTGAGCAAACCTTGGTCGGTGTATATGGTGTAGAGGATGAAGGCATCCGTCTCTTTCGTCGTGAAAAAAAGATCCACTGCCCCACCTTCGGTAAAGACACTGTTCTCCGTGTAGATGAAATCCCCTTCTTTCTCATCCATTTCTGGACGGAACTTCTCGTTCGTTCCCAAACGAGCGATTTCCGATATGGGAAGGGAAGAGTTGTAAGGGGTGATTGAGGCATAATCCACCACCTTGTACCCACTCTTCTCAAGCGCACTCACCTTGATATAATAATTCACGCCCAATCGAAGATTCTTAGGCAAGAGGATGGAATCGCCCGACGTGAAGTCGCCTTCTGTCAACACATGCGAATCGTACATCACCGCATACTTGCCCTGCACATTCACCTTCTCACGGTTCAAATTGAAAGCCTCCACCTTAAACCTGACATCCTTGGCAAAATCTGGCACGTCATCCACCGTCAAGTCCAGAGCGAACTCCCTGTCGGTGGCATTCACCGTCCATTCCGCGTCATGACTTTCACCAGCCACATCAGTCACCGTGGCTTTCACACGGAAACGCATCATCTGTTCATCGGAAGTCAAATGCTCCCTCGTCAGCACGACCGGCACTCTGAAGTGTCCCTCGTCATCTGTTGTCAAGACACCCTCCGACATATGCTTCCAACGTGTGTCGATCCACCACCTCTTGAAATCCACCGATGCATATTCCACGGAATAGCGTACCAGCGCTCCCTGTACCGGCACACCCGCAAACATCATTGCCGTGCCTTCAGCCTCTAAGGTCTCGCCGAAGCGTCCCATATGGCTACCACCAAACGACACCTCAAAGGTTGGACGCTTGTACTCCTCCACTTTCACATCACACGAAGCCTGCACCCCTTGTTTGTTCACCCTCAGATGCAAATTGCCCACTTCACAATCCTCGGGCAACAAATACTCAAAGGAAGCCGTGCCGTACTCATTGGTGACAAACTCCACCTCCGACAACTTCTTCCACATCGCATCACTGATTGTCAGAGTCAATTGTTTCTCTGGCAAGACATCCACCTTGTCACCCCACTGAGTGTAAAGAACTACCGATCCCATCACCTTTTGTCCCGGACGATAGATGCTTCGGTCGGTCATGATGCGGCAGAAGGTCCTTTCCTCCTCACCAGGATTTCCTTTCCAATAATTATACTCGTGGTCCCATTCAGTAAAATCATACTCGTTTCGGAAAGCACGCACATAACCTGATTTACTCAAATCCACGACCCCATCAGCCCCCGTCACTTTCTCCTCCTCTATTCCCTGGCCTTCCCATCCATCAGTCCTTTGGGCCTTTTCGGGAAGATTCTTTCTCCACTGCACCTTCACACCCGACAGGGGACGTCCGGTTTCATTGTCCACCACATACACCCGGCAATTCTTCCCATCCTTGTCTATTTTGATGACACGCATTGTGCTGACGTTGAATTCCGTAACAGAAGATTCGCCAAAACCTTCAGCCACAAACACGTATCTGCCAGCGGGCAGCGTAAGGCTCGTCTTGGCATTTCCCTCTACAGGTAACTCTTTGGCTTTTCTTTCCCTGTTGGTAGAGTCCATCTCCAACACCACCTCCTTCTGTTCCACCACAGGACCAGTCAGAATCAGCTCTGAACCACCATTCTTCAAAGGACGTCGTCCAACATATCTGCGGACGGTCATCGTTGCCCGTTCACAGTTCCAGAAACTCAGCGATGTTTCATATGGACGATTGGCCAGGAAATCCCCCTGGCGATACACATTCACGGTGGGACGTTCCAAGTCCGAGAGTTCTCCCTTCAGTTCATCCTTCCGACGAGAATTGCCGACATGAGCCACTGCCCATCGCAGAAAGAGAATACTCTCATCACGATTCAGAAACGTATGCCTGTAATCCAATGCCAAGTCAGCACCCACTTCTTCGTCCTTCAGTTCCAACATCAGTTGATAAACACTGTCTTTATACTCCGTATAAGTCAAGTTTCCGTATTGGTTCTCCACCCTACGCTTTGCCTGCAACCACTGCCGTTTCATCAGTCCATAGCCATTTTTGTTGCCCCGCTGAAGATAAATCTTAAAAGCCTTCTCGTATATCTCGGCTTCCTTCTCATGCGTCCAACTGGCATTTTCTTTCAAGAAGTCAATCATCACCGACAACATATCACTGCCATACAATTCGCTGTCTCTACCTCGCTCCTCCAGCAGTCCCGAGTAGGCATTCGCTTTTGTCCGCGCCAAGGCTTCCATATGGTCAAGCACATGGGCAAAATGTTCATCCCGCTTCACATCATAGTCATCACGCGTCTCCTCATCATAGTCAGAAATGTGCGTCCACTTCATCTCCTTGTAACTGGAACCCAGCACAGCATGCACCACACTCTGCTCCACAGGGTCTTTTCTTCCAGCCCATTCCTTCTCCAATTGGGCAATATTCTCCTTAAACGTATCAGGATCCTTGGCCGCCTCCTTCTGCACCTTCTCAAGGGCAGACTTCACCTTCGTGGCAAAATCAGCCTTTTGACCAAACAATTTTAGAAATCCCATTGAAAACATGATAGTTAATAAGGTGATAGATAAAAAACGATTGTTAATATTCATATCGGATTGATGATTTGATTATACAAAAAAGATGCCAACACCGTTCGTTTAAGGGGCAAAAATACATCCAAAATTCTTCTTCGCCAAAACTTTGGTATTAAAATAAGCAAAAAGAGGACTTTTTTTCTCATTTGTCATCAAATTCTTTCGTAAAAAGATTGAAAAAGGACACGGGAAAAACATCATGGCGTGAATGGCGTATGGACACCCTCGTATTGCCCACATACCCGGAGGGGTGTAGCCCACAAACACCTACGGAAATGTTCCACTGAGTGAACCATGAATATTCCATACAGCGAATGTCGCATATTCAACTGTAGAATCCGTGAAGGTGCCAGGATTAGGTGTGTTCTCTCCTGCATTAGGCATGAAGAAGGGAGCAGAGAAGCGAACAGGAAGAGGCTGTCATGTGCTGTATGTGAAGAAAGATGAAAAGTGAAACAGCCTCACCGTTTTTCTATCTTTAATGCAAAAAAGACAGTTTTTCTTGGCAGAATAAAAAAAAGGGTGTACCTTTGCCAATAAAAATATAGCTCAATTGAAAAACCGATTTGCGGAACTGCGACTGTCGTGACAGCTGTACAGCATTCCGAATTTCCACTATAATAAAAAAGATGAAGATTCATTTCAACATAGAGTATCGTACCCGATGGGGGGAGGATTTGCGTGTGCAACTGTGGATGGTGGACAAGCGCGGTCAGAAGACGGCTGTGAAGGAATTGCCGCTGTCAACCCAGGATGGCAAGATGTGGGATGGAGAGATGATGCTGGAGGAACAGCAGAAGAGGATGCACGGCATCGAGTACAAGTATGCCATGTATCGTGACGGGAAACTGGTGTGGACAGAATGGGAGGTGGCACCTCACAAGGTGAAGTTTGACGGGGTGACCAACAGTTATGTGCTGAGCGACAAGTGGCGTCCAATCCCAGAGGATCAGCCTTTGTTCTCCTCGGCCTATACGGAATGTGTAGGTGCGGTGCCTGATGGCTGCGATGCTATCGACACACTCTTCTCCTCCACCCTGCAACTGCGTGTGGTGGAGCCTCGGCTGAAGAAGGGCGAATGGTTGGCGGTGTGTGGCAACACGCCGCAATTAGGCGAATGGCAAAGGGCGAAACGGATGGCACTCATCAACTTGCAGGAATGGGCTGTAAACATTGACGCGGAGTTGTTGTTTGGCGAAGTGGAATATAAATATGTAGTGGTGGATGCAAGAAATAACATCTTGCGCTGGGAGGATGGCGAGAACCGCAAACTGCGCTGTCCGAAACTGGAAGCCAAGCAAATGTGGGTGAAGACGGATGAGCGATTGGCATTGAGTGGTGACAGCTGGAAGGTGGCCGGTGTGGTGATTCCTGTGTTCTCTTTGCGTTCAGCCAAGAGTTATGGCGTGGGTGACTTCGGTGACTTGAAGGCGATGATTCAGTGGGTTGTGAAGACAAAGATGCATGCTATCCAGATATTACCCATCAACGACACAAGCACGATGGGCACTTGGCAAGATTCATACCCATATAATGCCATCTCGGTGTTTGCGTTGCATCCGCTCTACTGTGATTTGAATGCATTGCCACGACTGAAAGACCGTCTGTCGATGGAGAAGTTCATGATGAGACAGCAACGAGTGAATGCGCTGAAGGAGATGGACTATGAGCAGGTGATTGCCCTGAAAATGGAGTATCTGCGGATGGCGTATGTCCAGGAGGGAAAGGATGTGTTGGAAGAGAAGGAATACAAACAATTCTTTGAGGACAACAAGGATTGGCTCGTTCCGTATGCGGCATTCTGCTATTTGAGAGATAAGTACAAGACTGCGGAGTTTGGGAAATGGCCTCTATACAATATATTTAATAAGAAGGAGGTGGAGAAACTTGTTGCCAAGGACTGCGAGTCTTACGAACAGGTGGCGTTTTTCTACTATGTGCAGTATCAGTTGCACAAGCAGTTGTTGGCAGTAAGGACGGAAGCGCGAAAGCAGGGAGTCATCATCAAGGGCGACATTCCGATTGGCATTTCGCGCGACAGCGTGGAAGCATGGTCGGAGCCTCATCTGTTCAATCTGGACGGACAAGCGGGAGCACCGCCTGACGACTTCTCGAAGAACGGTCAGAACTGGGGCTTCCCCACCTACAACTGGGAGGCTATGGCGAAGGAGGGTTATCGGTGGTGGATCAGACGGTTCCAGAAGATGGCTGAGTATTTCGATGCTTACAGGATTGACCATGTGCTGGGATTCTTCCGCATTTGGGACATTCCAATGCATTCTGTGCATGGACTGTTGGGACAGTTCTCCCCATCCTTGCCAATGACGGTGGATGAGATTGAGAGTTATGGCATGCGTTTCAATGCGGAATACATGACACGCCCATACATCACAGACGAGACTTTGGAAAAGATTTTTGGCTATCGTGCCGACTTGGTGAAAGCCATCTATCTGAAGCCCCGCACGGACGGAAGGTATGACCTGAAGGACGAGTATGCCAGCCAACGAAAGATAGAGGCAGCCTTTGCAGGCAAGACGGACGAGGACAGCATTACCTTGAGAGACGGGTTATATGACTTGTCATCGTGTGTGCTCTTCATTCCTGACAGGAAACACCCAGAGATGTACCATCCACGCATCTCGGCACAAAAGGATTTTGTGTACGACTCACTGCTGTTGCATGAAAAGGATGCGTTTAACTGTTTATACAATGACTATTTCTACCATCGACATAACAAGTTCTGGTATGACGAGGCGATGAAGAAGTTGCCCATTCTGACACAATCGACACGAATGCTGGTGTGTGCCGAGGATCTCGGTATGGTGCCAGAGAGTGTAGGATGGGTGATGAATGACCTCAAGATGTTGTCGTTGGAAATCCAAACGATGCCGAAGTCGCCTTATCTGCAATTCGGACATCTATGGGAAAATCCTTACCGTTCGGTGGCGACCATCTCCACGCATGATATGCCCCCTCTGCGTCAATGGTGGGACGAGGACACGGAACGAACACAGCAATTTTACAACAATGCCCTGTACAAGGACGGCACTGCCCCCCACCCTGCACCGGGATGGCTATGTGAGGAAATCGTTTCATCACATTTGTTCTGCCCTTCAGCACTGACGTTGCTGTCGTTGCAGGACTGGTTGTCGATGGATGAAGAACTGAGACTGCCCGACCCGAACGGGGAGAGAATCAACATACCCGCTAAACCACGGCATTATTGGCGCTACAGGATGCACCTGACCATTGAACAACTAATGGAGGCGAAGCGATTCAATGAGTTGGTGAAGGAATTGGTGGAGAATTCGGGAAGAGGGTAGATGAAGACCCATCGGGGAGTTAAGAGTTAAG
>SAMEA3663267__coassemble_157_pt1 | contig 23394 bp, 20 predicted proteins | sample SAMEA3663267__metabat2_high_PE_018 | metagenome-assembled genome bin SAMEA3663267 (sample SAMEA3663267) | pig gut metagenome | biome: pig gut; feature: pig-associated habitat; material: faeces | place: China | collected 2013
TATGGCGTCTCGGACGCTGCGTGATTATTCAAATTTTTAACGAACTATTGATAGAAACTAAAACGAGACAATATGATATAAAGTTTAACTTGACATAAGGAAAAGAAAGTGTTTGCTTTTACTTGATGTAATTCGAAAATCGCCAATTTAAGAATTAATCCATCAGCAGTAAGAAGTGAATGCTCTCACCGTTAGGTGTGGGCTTCAAGGTTGTATGGATTAAGGTGTTTGGCGATACCTCGGATTAGCAATCGGGCAAGTCTCACACCTTTCTTTTTGCTGTGTCGCAAAAAGAAGAAACTATGGACCTATTTGATTTCCTGCTTTCTCCTTCCCAAAAATGTGAGAAGGACATTCGAAGAAGGTTAGACGCTTTCGCTAAAGATCTAAAATCTACGTTGCCACACATAGTTGCAAAAGATCAAACAGAAGAAGTTGTTATGCCTATGTTAATAGAAACAGCGATTGATTCTGCACATAAAACATTAATGGAAGATCGAAGTTCTCAGATACAATACCGTATTCCAGACAATATATATGAAAGTCTCATTTCTAAAGCTATTTTTCAAGTGTATACTAAACACTTTCCAAAATGGAGCAAATTGATAGAAGTACATAGCAACAAAGATTTGGAGAACGCTATAGAATTGATTTCCAATTCGATGGCAGAGTTTGTTAGAAGACCTTCTCACTTAAAAAAGGAAAATGATTCAATATCCGATTTAGTAAGAGAACTTTATCCAGACAATGCAGAATTTAAACGTGAGTTAGATAAAGATTTAGATGAAGTCAATTCTTTGTTGCAAGAAACGACTCAACCTTTGTTAGATATAAAGCAGAAAGGGAGTCGGGATCTGTCCAAAGACACATCATCTAAAGTTGCGTTATTAGCCATGAATAAGATTGTCAATGTTATTAATAAATACGAATATTTTGTTAAGGAACAACGTGGCTTAATTTATTCTCCCTATCCGGACAATAGAGAAATTGCAGGTTTTAGATCCATAATAGATAGGTCATGGGATATAATGAATTTGCTATCTAGTATGGATGTGACTAGTGATTTCTGGCAACATTACACCCAAACAAGAGCAACGCTGTATCGGAAGCGCCAGATGGTGTCTGAAATTCAAAAAGCCATACGTTATTAGATTAAAATATAAATAATTACAATTAATTCATTCTTTTCAGTTAATAATATGGGACTTTTCGATTTTTGGGGCAAAAAAGATTGCCAATATTCTTCAGAAATTATGATTCAAATTGCAAATGAATGGACAGAAGACTTCATAGAGACAGCTCCTAAATTTGAAAGAGCTTATATTCGCGATGAAGTATATATGTTCTGTTGTTGGATACTACTTGATTATGGGAAGAATTATGGCTATCTTAATAAGAATTCTAACATAAATGCTTTCTTTGATACAATTTTCCAGTCTGTAAAGAATGTGGGGAATTATAGTCAGACCGAATTTGATCATTTCATGTATCGTGTAGAGCAATATCAAAAAGACGTGAAAGGCATGCTTCAGTGTGATTATCCGAAAACTCCGATGGTCTTTACAGAAGGGCTTTTCTCTCTATTTACAGATTCGTGTTATTCGGATATCCATCTCTTTGAAGAAGATTTCGATATTTTCGATGACGAAAAAGAATTCCACAATCTTATATTATTTACAGATTTTATTGGTTCCTTTTGGAATAAGGTCAATAAAGATATTATGAACAGATTTCCTAAACGTTAACGGTCATGAATATTACAAACAACGAAATTGCATTAAGAGCAACAAGAACACTTGCTTTATTAAAAGAAGCAACAGTCATTTCAAAAAAAGACGGCAGTAGATTAACAGATGATGAAAGATTCTTTGTTTTTCTATGTGGATATTGGTATTTTGTGTCATTAATCAATGATGCAGGTGGAAAAAATATTGATTATGGGATTCGTTTTGAGATAATGGAAAATAGTTCGCGGAATGGGGCTAAAGGATATGTTTCAATGAAAGAGTTTGTCAATGGAGTGTCTTCTTATATAAAATATCTATTATCCACATTTCCCTCTTCTCAACAAGAAAAGTATAATAGCTTCTGTATAAGACATGAGTTCTCCAAATACCCAACTTTGCTTGACGATATCGAATCCTATTTAAGCAAAGTGGATTTTGAGTGGTTTGTTGAAACTCATTATCGCGATTATATTTGTCTTGATCCTGTAAAAGATAAGATACAGACACGAGCTGTTTCCCAAAATCGGGTAAGTCAGCAGGGTGGTGCAAAGAATCAGCAAAAGTATGATGCCAATAATATGGGATGTTCTCTCATCATCTTTTTAGTTGTTATGGTTTCCTCTTTGATATGTTTCATGTTATAATAGATTATTCAAATAATGTGTTGTTTGATGATTTTGTTATTGCCTTTACTTCCTGCTGCAGGATGGGCATTATACCACTATGAAATATGGTGGGGGTTCTATATTGTTGGTGGATTACTCCTTCTCTGGGGACTGCAAGATTTGTTTTTTGATAAAAGTCGCGGCCTCTTTTCTATGTCCAATTGGGAATTTGATGGAGTCAAGTGTTTTGCTAATGTTCTTTCCAATGTGGTCAGTTGGGTTATTGGTTGGTGCTACACAGGCTCATTTCTTGATGGGCTCATATTAGGGGCTTATATCTCACTTCCTGCATATATGGCAGTCAGTGGAGTGCTTACTGCTTTATTTGGAAATGGAAGAACATAATGAAATTCTTGATATATGAGTAATAAAGAACCGATGATGAAAGAAGGTATAGATCATTATGAAAGTGCAACTCGCATAGAGTATACAATTTATGAAGGGATTAAGGAGTTGTGTTTGCACCTATATTCGGGGTTTCTTCCAAGTGCCAAGATGTGGCAAAATCTAGAAGTAGCATTAATTGAAAATGGTGATAATCCCGATTGGTGTTTTTTTCTGTATTCTCTGTCAAAAAAGGAGGGGTGGAGCACGAGAAAAAATGCTTGGAAGTGCTTGCGTGATAATTTTGCGCCCCATTATAAACAATGGCTAAAGATGTATAACAAAACGAACAATGGACAACAAATGTCTTTATTTGATGAAAATATAATGTTTAAGCCATGAAGTACCTCTATCTAATTTTATCCCTTCTCCTTCTCTTATGCCTCCTTCCGATGCCTTATGGTTACTACATGTTGGTCCGTTTCGTGTCGATGGTGGCATTCGGAGTGATGGCTTATCGTTATTACACACAGAGCAAGGTGGCATTGACCGTCACCTTTGCCTCCCTTGCCCTGTTGTTCCAACCTTTCATCAAAATTGCCCTTGGGCGCACAATCTGGAATGTTGTTGATGTGATTGTGGCGATTCTGTTGATGCTGTTATGGATGAAGGAAAGAAAAGATGTATAAGTCCTCTCTAATACAATGTTGCTTTCTTTTTATTGCGGAATTGTCGTCATGGCGATTCTGGAAACGGCGTAAGTGTAAGTGCGGTAACGGCACATCCTCTTTTCCCCTTGTTTCACACCCTCTAAATCGACGTCGTCGACGTCGGTTAACCGATGTCGTCGATGTCGACTTGCCGATGTCGACGACGTCGATTTTGGGGCTGTGGAAGGAGGGTGGTGGCGGAAGCGGAATAAGGGTAGTGGTGGAAGCGGAATAAAGGGCTTGGCCACAGATGAAAAGGGGATGATGGGATGGTGTTACGGCAACTTATGCTGTTTGATAACTCTTATCCCGATCTGGGGATATCAATAAAAATCGCCAACAAATTTTGTTGTATCAGTAAGTTTTTGTACTTTTGTCCCCAAATTATAAATTAAGCGGAAAGATGGAAGCGATTACTTTTAGCCCTGCACAGTTGCACGTGTTCAACCTTGTGTCGCATATCAAAACCGAGATGGGGCTCGAACGACTACAGGAGCAGCTGGCTGCATTTTATGCCAAACAGGTGGACGATGAAATGGATAGCCTATGGGAGAGTGGACAATGGAATGAACAGAAACTCCAAGAGCTTCGTGGCTCACACTTCAGAACTCCTTATAAAAAGTAGCTTGTATGCATCCAGTCGTGATTGATACCAACTGCTTGTTGCAGATAATCTCACGCAATAGCCCATACCGACCGATATGGGATGCTTTTCTTGTGGGCAAGTTCGATCTTTGTGTCTCGAATGATATTTTGGAAGAATATCAAGAGATACTGGAACAGCAAATCACTCCGACCGTTGCAGAAAACCTCGTCTTGCTTATTCTCAACAAGCAGAATGTGAAACTTGTTGACCCGCATTTCCGTATGGGGGTGATAACGGCAGATCCGGATGATAACAAGTTTGTGGACTGTGCATTTGCAGCCAATGCTGACTATCTGGTGTCAGAGGATAGTCATTTCAATATTTTACGTAACATGCCATTCCCTCATCTGAACCTCGTCACGCTTGATGAATTCATGGAAACGAGGCTCGTCAAATAATTTTCATGTCTAAACATGGGATGGGTGGGGTTGAAAGGTGGAGTTTGCGAAAGTGGTGTTTTTGAGTGGTTTTTGTCTTTTTCTGTGGGAAGGGGCGTTTTTTCTTGTGTTTGTTTTTCCCTTCCCGATTAAAAGCCGTATCTTTGTAAAGTTTTTGAGGCATGCCGTCAGCGGCGTGTCCTATTCTTTTTGTGATGAAAAATTACATAACAACATTTATTATTTAATAAAATCAAGAAAATTCATTATGAAGATTTCAAGAATTGATCACCTTGGAATAGGTGTAGAGAGCATCGATGCTGTGCTCCCTTATTTCGAGAATGTGCTTGGCCTGAAGTGCTATGCAGTGGAAGAAGTGGCTGACCAGAAGGTGAAGACTGCTTTCCTGAAGGTGGGCGAAGTGAAACTGGAACTGCTGGAACCCACGTCACCAGAGTCGGCTGTGGCCAAGTGGCTGGAGAAGGGTGGCAAGGGCGTTCACCATGTGGCATTCGCTGTTGAGGACGGTGTGGCAGAAGCACTCGTCGAGGCTGAAGGCAAGGGCGTTCGTCTGATTGACAAGACTCCACGTCCCGGTGCAGAGCAGATGATGATTGGTTTCCTCCATCCCAAGACCACTGCTGGCATTTTGACAGAACTTTGTGAACCACAGAACAAGTGAAAAGTGAAGAGTGAAAAATGAAGAATCTATTTTGCCAGTTATCCAGATAGGGAAACTTAGATTTTTCACTCTTCACTTTTCACTATTAACTCATAAAAAGGTATTTTTATGTCAAAGCAAACAGAAAGAATACAGGAGTTGATTGAACTCCGTCAGAAGGCGCGTCTGGGTGGTGGCGAGAAGGCCATCGACAAGCAGCACGCCAAGGGCAAGTTCACTGCACGTGAGCGTATTGCCATGCTCCTCGATGAGGGCAGTTTTGAAGAGTATGATATGTTCAAGCTCCACCGTTGCACCAACTTCGGCATGGAGAAGAAGCAGTATCTTGGCGATGGTGTCGTGACCGGTTCGGGTACAATCGGTGGACGCCTCGTCTTTATTTTTGCTCAGGACTTCACGGTCAACGCAGGTTCTCTCTCCGAGACCATGAGCCAGAAAATCTGCAAGATTATGGACATGGCCATGAAGGTGGGTGCTCCTGTCATCGGCATCAACGACTCGGGTGGTGCTCGCATCCAGGAGGGCATCAACGCCTTGGCTGGCTACGCTGAGATTTTCCAGCGCAACATCATGGCTTCGGGTGTGATTCCTCAGATTTCAGGCATTTTCGGTCCTTGTGCAGGTGGTGCCGTTTATTCTCCAGCCTTGACCGACTTCACGCTCATGATGGAGAACACTTCGTTCATGTTCCTCACAGGTCCAGCCGTGGTGAAGACCGTGACTGGCGAGGATGTGGATCAGGAGAGCCTCGGTGGTGCATCGGTTCACTCCACCAAGTCGGGTGTGACTCACTTCACCGCTTCGACCGAGGAGGAGGCTATGGCGATGATTCAGCAACTCATCTCCTACATTCCGCAGAACAACCAGGAGGAGACTCCACGTGTGGAATGCACCGACCCCATCGACCGTCTGGAGGATTCGCTCAACGAAATCATCCCCGACAATCCTAATCAGGCATACGACATGTACAAGGTCATTGCCGCCACTGTCGATAACGGCGAGTTCTTCGAGGTGCAGCCACGCTATGCCCAAAACATCATCGTCGGCTTCGCGCGCTTCAACGGTCGTTCCGTAGGTATCGTTGCCAACCAGCCTTCTAAGTTCGCTGGTGTGCTCGACTGCAACGCCTCTCGCAAGGGTGCCCGTTTCGTCCGCTTCTGCGATGCCTTCAACATTCCAATCGTTAGTTTCGTCGATGTGCCGGGCTTCCTCCCTGGAACAGGTCAGGAGTACAACGCTGTCATCCTGCATGGTGCTAAGCTCCTCTACGCTTACGGAGAGGCAACTGTGCCAAAGGTGACAGTGACTCTGCGCAAGTCATACGGTGGTTCTCACATCGTGATGTCTTGTAAGCAACTTCGTGGCGACATCAACTATGCATGGCCATCTGCCGAAATCGCCGTGATGGGTGCCAGTGGTGCAGCCGCTGTGCTTTATGCCCGTGAGGCAAAGCAAATCAAGGAAGAGGGTGGTGATGCCAAGGCTTTCATTGCCGAGAAGGAGGAAGAATACTCCAAACTCTTCGCCAATCCTTATCAGGCAGCCAAGTATGGCTACATCGACGATGTCATCGAGCCACGCAACACTCGTTTCCGCGTCATCCGCGCCCTCGAGCAGTTGGCAAACAAGTCACTTACTAATCCTGCTAAGAAGCACGGTAACATTCCATTGTAAGCATTATGAGAAAGATATTATCAGTTATTTCATTCCTCGTGGCTTCATCGGCTGCATTCGCACAGGGCGCACGCGACTTCAAACTCAACGAAGTCTTCGTCTATACCCCTGCCTGCTGCACCAGCGACTCTGCTGCCAGCACCTGCGAAAAGCAAGCAAGTTACGTGGATGAATATGGTCAGCCTGCTTCATGGATTGAGATTGAAAACATTTCTTATTCTACTCACGACATCAGAAATTGTTTCCTCACTATCAATCCCGCAGTGCTCGACAAGAACATGCCGGCACCTGAGCGTGAAAAACTCATGTCCGCCATTCCTGCAGGTGACCCACGCACGTCACTTTCTGCCAAGCAGCGCATCACGCTCTTTGCCGATGGTCATGTGAACCGTGGTACACTTCACCTCAACTTCACACTTCCTGTGGGTGAGTCGTTCACCATCTATCTCTTCGACGGCAACGCTGTGGACCTCTTGGATTCTGTTCGTGTAGAGGCTCTCCCGGCAGGCTCAAGTTTTGCTCGCATCAACGATGCAGAATGGCAAGTGCTTGAGGCAGATAAGGTCACTCCCAATGCTCCAAACATTGCCTACCACAACGACAAAATCAAGGAGTTCAAGGAGAAAGACCCCCACGGCATTGCCATGACCCTCATGTGCATGGGCGTTGTGTTCCTTTGCCTCATTCTGCTCTTCGTGTTCTTCCACATCTTCGGATGGGCGATGAACCGTGCAGCCAAGTTGGCTCGTGTACGTGCCATCCGTGCCATCCACGAGAAGGCAGCCAAGGTGGTCGAGATGGCCAAGCAGGGTACAACCGAAACCAAGGGTATCGACATGGAGACTTACACTGCCGTTATCGGTCTTGCACTCCATGAGTATTTCGGTGGCACCCACGACCTTGAGTCGGGCGTCCTGACCATCCACCAGACACCTACCACGTGGGCAGACAAGAGCCACGAACTCCGTGTGACCCCACAGCATCATCAAGCAAACTAAAACAACAAAACAGATAACATGAAAGAATATAATTATAAAATCAAAGGTGCTCCTTACAATGTGAAAATCAATGGCATTGAAGAGAACATCGCCAAAGTTGAAGTGAACGGCATCGAGTTCGAAGTGGAACTCGAAAAGCCAGTTGCTCAGCCCAAACCCGTCGTGCGTGCTGTGGCTGCTCCAGTCAAGACCATCGAGGCTCCCAAAGAGAAGTTGGAGGCTGTCGAGGCAGGCGTATCTGCCGTTCGCGCACCGCTGCCAGGCACTATTAACGACATCAAGGTGACTGTCGGACAGGCTGTGAAGAAAGGCGAGACCGTTGTGGTGCTCGAAGCCATGAAGATGGAGAACAACATCGATGCCGACCGCGACGGAAAGGTTCAGGAAGTGAAAGTGCAGAAGGGCGACACCGTCATGGAAGGTGCCATCCTCATCACCATCGCGTAACAAAAATAGTAAATTGTAAATTGCTAAATAGTAAATCGCTATGATGTTACTCGAAAGTGTTTCTACAATGGACTTCATCGGAACGAAACTTGCGGACTTCCTCACCTACACAGGCTTTGCCAACGTGGAATGGGCCAACATCATCATGATTGCTGTCGGTGCCTTCTTCATTTGGCTTGCCATCGCCAAGAACTTTGAGCCACTGCTTCTCATTCCGATTGGTCTCGGCATCATCTTGGGAAACATTCCCTTCAAGGATGCCGGTCTTGAGATAGGTCTTTACGAGGATAACTCCGTGCTCAACATCTTCTACCAAGGTGTGCGGCAAGGATGGTATCCCCCTCTCGTGTTCCTCGGCATTGGTGCCATGACCGACTTCTCGGCGCTCATCGCCAATCCGAAACTCATGCTCATTGGCGCAGCCGCTCAGTTCGGTATCTTCGGAGCCTACATGGTGGCACTTGCTCTCGGATTTGAGCCTAATCAGGCGGCTGGTATCGCTATCATCGGTGGTGCCGACGGTCCTACGGCCATCTTCCTCTCCAGCAAGTTGAGTCCCAACCTCATGGGAGCCATCGCTGTGTGTGCCTACTCCTATATGGCACTCGTGCCAGTCATCCAGCCTGGTATCATGAAACTGCTCACCACTCAGAAGCAGCGCCAAATCAAGATGAAGCCTGCCCGCCAGGTCAGCCAGACAGAGAAGATGCTCTTCCCCATCGTCGGCTTGCTCATCACCACCTTCATTGTCCCATCTGGTCTGCCCCTGCTCGGCATGCTCTTCTTCGGTAACCTCCTTAAGGAGTCAACCAAGACCACGCGTCTTGCCAAGACTGCAGGTTCAGCCCTCAACGACATCGTGGTGATGCTCCTCGGTCTCACCGTAGGTTGCTCCACACAGGCATCCGAGTTCCTCACTTGGAACACCATCTTCATCTTCATCATCGGAGCATGCGCCTTCATCGTGGCAACTGCCAGCGGTGTCATCTTCGTTCACATCATGAACCTCTTCCTCCCGAAGAGCCAGAAGATTAACCCGCTCATCGGTAATGCTGGTGTGTCAGCCGTTCCAATGGCAGCCCGCATCTCCCAGAACGAGGGATTGAAGGCAGACCCCCACAACTACCTCCTCATGCATGCCATGGGACCCAACGTGGCAGGTGTGATTGGCTCTGCTGTTGCTGCCGGTGTCCTGCTCGGCTTCCTCTCATAAAAGGAATCCACAATATTTACATAAAAAGCAGGGGACACTTCTTACTGAGTGCCCCCTGTTTTTTTATGTAGGTGTACATCATGTATTTTCACCCGAATCGGTCATGAAAAATATTGATGGACATTCGTGGGCATTATATGGACATTCGTGTTAAATCTGAAAACCATCGGCTTTCTCGCTTCACATATAATACCCATATAATGTCCACGAATAATCACAAATTTTTCATGAATTTAATTATTTGTAGTTTTCGTCGAATTCACGTTAAAACAAAATCGGGCAGGACACATGGTGTGTTCTGCCCGATTGGATTTTATTTGTAAGGAGATATTCTTTCTTAGAAAATCAGTTGTGCGAAGTTATAGAGTCCATACTTCCAGACAACGAAGTCGTGCTTGCCCTCAGGGTATTTGATGAGGGTGCAGGGGATGCCTTTCTCGTCGCAGAATGCCTTGAGTTGGGTGCTGTTGAACAGGAGGCCGTCGGCACCACCGCATACCATCCAGAGGAGTTTGTTTTCTTTCTTCACCTTTTCCACATCGGGAATGAGTTGTGCGGCACGCATGGTGTTTGGCGCTGACGAGAAGCCGCCTACATAGGCAAACTTATCAAGGTTGCCAAGTCCAAAGTTGAGTGACTGTCCACCTCCCATTGACAGACCTGCAATGGCACGGTGATCTTTGTCGGTATAGACGCTGAAGTTTTTCTCAATGTATGGAATGAGGCTTCCGAAAAGGTCTTTGTCGAATTCGCCGAATGCGGCTGCTGAGCCATAGCCACCGGCACGTGAGTCGTCTTTCTGAGCACGTCCGTTAGGCATCACCACAATCATGTCCTTCACCTTTTTGTCGGCATAGAGGTTGTCCATGATGATATTGGGCACACCACCGTCGTTCAACCATTCATTCTCGTCGCCACCGATACCGTGGAGCAGGTAAAGCACGCTGTATTTCTTTTTCTTGTCATACTTTGGTGGAAGATAGACTTGTGCCTTGCGGGTGGTTCCGACTGATGCTGACTGGTACTCAATGAGTTGAACTGTACCACGTTCAATTCCTGCACGCTCTTGGTCGAACCCCTGGGGGGCTGCCTTGTACTCGTCGAAGTTGACGTTGATGTTCTGCTGTCCGCCAAACATGGGGATGTTAGGTTCTTGTGCATTGGCTGCCGTCATAGAGAGGGTGAGCAATGCTGCAACATAAATTTTCTTCATTGTTTTTGTTTTGTTTAGATAATTAATTGATTAGGTAACTGTTTTATTTTTGACGCACAAATGACTTCGTGGTTTAAATTTTCACTCCTTGGGAGCGGTGCTTTTGAACTCGTTGAGTTTGTCAGCCACCACGTCGAAATCATCGGTGAGGGTGAGTTGCAGGTTCTTGTACTTGCCCATCTCAACAAGTTTCTCGAGGAATGGATAGACTGGCATTTCTTTGGTCCAGAAGTCGGTGCCGAGGAAAATCATCGGGCTGGAGAATCCGAAGGACTCGTAGTGGTTCTGCACGGCGTCTTGGAAGATTTCCTGCATGGTGCCAGCACTGCCAGGGGTGTAGATGATGCCGCCGAAGGCTACCGTGAGGATAAGGTCTTCGCGGATGCTGTTTTCGAAGAACTTGGCGATGTGGGTGGCGAAGGGTGCTGATGGCTCATGTCCGTAGAGGTAGGTGGGGATGCCGAGGCTGACGTAGTTGCTCTCGAGGGGGTATTTCTTCATCACCTCGAAAGAGGAGGCGAGCCAGCCTTCGTCTTTGAAGGAAGGTGCTTTGGCGAGCATCTCTACAGCATCGTCCACATCGGCTTCGTTTCTGCCAGCCATCCATGCGCCAAGGTGGGTTGCCTCCATGGCACCGGGACCGCCGCCGCTGAGCATGATGAAGCCTTCTTCGGTCAGACGCTTGCTGAGGAGCACGACTTTCTTGTACATGGAATCGGTGCGCAACAGGGCGTGGCCACCCATGATGCCGATGCAGAGGCGCGAGTTGTGCTCTTTGAAGAATTCGTCGAGTGCCACGTGGATGCCGTGGTCGTGTAGGGTGCGTGCAAGCGATTCTTCCACGTCGCGGGCTTGCTTGCCTTTTTCGATGTAGTGTTGATAGACTTTGGTGTCGTAGCAGGAATCGAAGGTTTCGGGTTTGGCAGGGTCATAGCCTGCATAGAGGTCTTCCGCATTGTAGAGCGACGTGCGGTTGACATCGTAGGGTACTGTCTTCAGATAGTCCATAGCCTTGTCGGAAAATAGTTGGTTAGTGTTGGTTGCTTGTTTGGTGCAGGCTGTTGCTGCAAGGAGCAGCGTGAGGGCTGCCAGATAGTTTTTTTTCATTGCTGATTGGCTTTAGGTGTTCATGCTGCATTATATTTTTGCTTCACTTTTGTTTCTCTTTGTCTTTCTGCCGCATTCGTCGCCGGATGCTCTCGAAGTTGTGACGCCATGAGAGTCCCACGCCCTGTGTGTTGAGGGTGGCTTTGGTGAAGTAGCGGTCATTAGTTTGGTTGTAGGCTTTCACGTAGAGGTTGCCCTTCTGATCGAGTCGCCATTTCACCTCGAAGTCGCCGATGAAACTAGAACGGTTGGTCATGGCGTTGTCGCGATAGCCGAAAGCACCGTTGATTAATAAGCGTTCATCAAGGAGCCGCCCTTCGAGGATTCCCTCTACGTCAAGGTCGTCCCAGCCTTTCTCACCCGTGGTGAGCGATGAGCCGAAGTTCCAGTTGCTGTCGCGGCCTATCATGTTGCTGAGCATCTGGTTGATTTGTCCGCTGAGGGTGGAGGAGAGGAGCGAGTTGACTGCCTGTCCCGAATTGCCGTTGCCGTTGGAACGGGCATATTCGTTGGGGTAGAATCGTCCCAGTCCCAAGAGGTATATCATCTGCGTGTTCATCTCCTCTTCGGAGTTGATCATGGAGCGCACAAGTTGGCGTGTCTCTTCGTTCACGTTGGGCAAATCCATATTGAACTTGAAGTCCATGTTGCCGAGTTTGCCCGTGATGTCAAGGATACAGATAACCTTCACTTTGTTGTTTTGCGAGAAGGCGGTGGTAGAGGTGAGGTCGCTGAGGGGCACGGAATTGATGGTGTGATGGCAAATCAGATGGATATTGGCATCGAAGGGATTGCCGTTGAACTCAACGAGGGAACCAGGCTGCAAGGCAAGGTCGCGGAAGATGATGTCTTGCAGATAGAGGCGGTAGGAACCAGAGGAGATGTTGTAGTTGCCAAACATCTGGAAGGAGCCTTTGTTGTACCATTGTGCCTTGAGGCGTGCGTTGCCGAAGGTGCGCATGTAGCCGTCCTCGATGTTGTCCATGCGGAGTTTCACTTCACAGGCAGGGGTGAGGTTGATGTCGAAGTTGATGAATATGTCGCTGTTGTAGTTGCGTTTGGCTTCCTTGACGATGGTGAGCGAATCTTTTTTCACAGGCACATTTTCCTCATCCCACTCAGGAGCGAGCAATTTCGGATTGAGGGTCAACAAGGAGTCGCGGTCGCGGAACTCGATGAAGGAATTGCCCGTGATAGCATCAGGGGTGGCTGCATCGTAGGCAAAGACGGAGCCTCGGGTGGGGGTGACGTTTGCATTCACATAGAGCGGATGCCCGTCGCTGCCGTCGATGGTGAGGTCGCCGTCGGTGAAGACAGTGGCAAGGAACTTGTCACTGTTGAACTCCGTCTCGTCGTAGGCAAGCAACTCGTGAAGGTCGGCCTTGAAGTGGTAGGCGAAGTTCTTCATATTGCGGTGGGTCACCTGTCCGTTGATGGTGGAGCGGTGTCCGAAGCGGTCGTAGATGCTGATGTTGCGGAAATCGAACAGATAGGGGCGCAAGTGGAGGGTGTCGCCCTCGATGTGGTAGGGCACATTGGTGGCACGCAACCGCAGGTTCATGGTGGGCACGGCATCGCCCACGATATTGACGTTGTTGAACGGGCCGATGATGCTGATGGGGCCAGTGACAAAGCCCGACACTTCCTTGAACACGCCACCGAGGAATCCGTGGATGAAAGCGGCGTTGGTGTTGTGGGTGTTCACATTCAACTGTATGTCTTTCTTGGCAGGCGAAATCCAGCCATCTACGGTTGTGACGCCTGTCACGTTGCGTACCCTGCCCGTGAGTCCGTCTGGCACTTGGTAGAGGTCAACAATTCGCCCGTCCACGCTGATACCTTCCACCTCCTTATCCCAATGGGCGGTGATGTTGGCATTGCCGAGTGGCCCTTCTTGAACGGAAAGGTCTTCCACATAGAGGCTGGCTCGCACGTCTGGCACACCTCCGCCCAACACGTTGTTTACCACCACGTTGCCTGATGCCTTGCCTGCAAACCGCACGACATTCCAATTCACCAGTGACATGATGTATTTGATCTCGAGGTTATTCAAAGTTGCCACCAGTGAGTCTATGGGCTGGTCGGATGCCTTTCCGTCGATGGCAAGGAAACTGTTTGTGTTGTTGTTGGAGAACCTGACGTTGTGGCACTCTATGTTTTTCTTGTAAAGCAGGATGCGCGATGGCGATACGGTCCATGCCGTGTCGTTGATGAGGGCATTTGACTTTCTCAGGGTGATGTCGGTCTTCATGCTTCCTGCCGAATCGCTGAGTTGGATGATGGGCAGCACCTGAAGCATGATGCTGTTCACGCCCGTGGTGTTCATGTAGAGGTCGCTGACGATGCGGTTGTCGTGTATGTCTGCCATCACGTCGAGTGTGGTTGAAGTGGACGGCTCTTCTTCATCCTTGCTCTCCTTGACGGTGGAGGCGATGGCATGTACGTTCATGTTGTTGGGGGTGGAGTTGCAAGCCACGGCGATGTTGTCGTAGGAGGTGGTGTTGTAGGTGATGCTGGGTGCATCGAGTTGGAACGACATTTTTTCCCCGGTGGCATCCAAATCGCCAAAGATGCGCATGGGACGATCGAGGGCAAAGTCGGCATCGACAAGGTGGTGCAGGATGGGTGCATCGGTTAAGGTCAAGTCGTAGGTGAAGTGGGATGCGGAAACAGTGGAGTTGTCCTGCTGGGGCTTGAAGATGATGGGCAGATGATGGGACATCTGATGGATGAAACTATTGACGATGTCTGTAAGGGTGGTCTCGCCCTGAATGTCGCCCGACAGGATGTCGCTTTTGATGTGATAGTGGCTCTCGCCGTTGTCAAGTTTTTGGGCATGGAGCATGATGCCGTCGAGGTGGTAGGAATCGGTTGGGGTGGCAAGGTTGATGTCCTCCATCGTTGCAGAACCGTACAGATGTTTGAAATCATGTCCGCTCAGTTGGATGGAACTGTTGAGGGAGAGGCTTTCACCTATGTGGCTGCTGGTCAAATGAAGGTTGTGGGGACAGAATCGCTCCAGTAGAATATTGAGATTGATGTCTTTGGTGGGCAAATCGGCGTAGGCAAATCCGGCGTAGGCTTTTACGTTTTCGTCGTCGATGTTGAAGGTTCCCTCAATCTGTGTTGCCGTGCTCCGTGCATCAAGGTCGATGTTCTGGTAGTTGTATCCATTATAATAAATATTGTATATCTTTCCGCTTGCCTTTCCGACTGGGAATGGCGAAGTTGAGGTCAAATTCATGGCGAGATCGAGGTCGAAGGAGGTGGTTCCAAACCGCTCGTCCTCTTGCAGTTTGCCGAGATTGATGGAGTCACCGTTGATGGTGCCAGTGAGGAAATGGGTGGCATCGTAGGTCAGGTCGTAGGTGGCATGTCCGATGCCTGTGGTGAGGTTGCCTGTGGAGAACAAATTCCCGTTGGCGGCATAATCGACGGTTCCGTTGTAGTTGATTTCATGGATGGCATTGATGAGCCTGTCTTCTTGATGGTCGGGCATCAAAACATCTGCCCAACTGTGCATCTCGTCACTGTTGATGTGGAGTGTGTTGATATCGGCATGCAGGTTCCGCTTTTGCTGGTCGAAAGGACGTGAAATCTGTGCGGTGGCACGGAGCATGATGCCTTCATTCTTGGTTGCAACGTGGCACTTCTTCACCCGTATTTCCTGCTCATTGCCTTCAGCTGAGAGGCTGAGGTCGATGGCATCGGTCAACGAGGACAGTTTGCAGTAGAGTGGGGCGAGGTCGCGTGGCGTGATGTGCCCGGAGATGGATGTAGTGCGGAATGTGAATGTGCGGTCTGTACTCCATTTTCCGTATTCAGCATAGAGCGAGTCGGCTGTCAAATGAGAATGGGGCATAGACAGGTCGAGGTCGGAGAATGTGGCGCTTTGCTGGTTGCCCACAAGTTTCAGTTTGGTATCGTGCAGGGTCAAACCCGAATTGAGTTCTTTGGCTTGCAGACGGCGCAAGGTCAAGTTGATGGAGTCGTTTGTCAGACAACGCAACACGACATTCACACCGAAATCGTGAAGTTTTAGATGATCGGGATCGAGTTTCCCCTGCTGCATGATTGCCGACCTGAGGTCGTAGGTGACATCAGCATGGCGCATGATAAGGGAGCCAATGCGCAGATTGAGTGCTGTCGGTTCCTGCGTTTCCTCCTTGGCGAAGGCGTCGATGATGAATTGGAAGTTGGGGGTGCTGTCAGGGGTCTCTTTGTAGAGGGTGGCTTTTGCACCGAAGAGTTGTGCCGTACCGATGTTCACCTGTCCCGACAGTAGGGCGAGGAGGTCGATGGTGGCAGACATACGGGCGATGGTTGCCATTTGCTTGCCGTCAGGCTCGTAGAGGGTCATGTCGTTCACTATGACCCGATTGAGAAAACCGAGGTTGATGCTCCCAATTTCCACTTTCGACTTGAGTTGTTGGGATAGAATGTTAGCCGTCCAACTTGCCAGCGCACTCTGCATGAAAGGCAAACTGAACAGTAGGACTATGCCTGCATAGATAGCAACAATGATGCCTACAACATTGACTAATATTTTCTCAAGCCTTTTCAACCGATAAGTTGTTTTTTCAACTGTTTTAGTTGTTTGGCGTAACCATTCTTTTCTTGAAATCAACCATTTTGATGGCTGTCACGGCACATTCGTCGCCCTTGTTACCCATCTTGCCGCCAGCACGTTCTTCGGCTTGCTGCATGTCGAGTGTGGTGATGAGTCCGTAGATGACGGGTACGTCCTGGACGGCATTCAGACGAGCCAATCCGTAGGTGACACCTTGGCAGATGTAGCGGTCGTGGGGTGTGTCGCCACGAATTACGCAGCCGATGGCAATCACGGCGTCAACGCCTGCCTTCACCATCTGTGAAGCGCCATACACCAGTTCAAAACTGCCTGGCACGGTCATCACCGTGATGTCTTCGGGAAAAACGCCATTCTTCATCAGCGTCTGCTTGGCTCCCTCCAGCAATGAGGCTGTGATGCTCTCGTTCCATTCTGCCACCACAATGCCTATCTTCATTCCTGTAGCGTTGGGCACAGATGTGATGTCGTAGTCGGAAAGGTTATGATTCTTTGTTGCCATAATATTGATGGTTTGAGTGGATAAGTAAAAAAGTGAAAAACTAAAAACTAAAAGTGAAGATTACGAGGCTTATGGAAGGCTGTGGTAACTTTGACTTTTAGTTTTTAGTTTTTCACTTATGTTTTTTTCTTATTTCTCTTTATTTAGTTGCTCTTTCGATGTACATGTCAATCTCTTGAGAGAGGGGGCTGCGGAAGTACTGCTTCTTGATTTTGTTGTAGAGTTCCAATGCCTTGTCATTCTGGCCGAGTGACTCATACACTTCACCAGCCTGCAGGAGAAATACGGGGCTTACCGCATCGTTGTCAGCCTCTTCGGCTGCCTTAATGAGGGTCTTGATTCCCTTCTCGTTGTCACCCTTCTTCACGTAGAGGTTGCCGAGTGCCGCAATGGCTGCCGGAGAAACCATGTCATCGTCCTGCACGGAGAAGTCTTCCAACATCTTGATGGCTTCATCCACCTTGTCAGTCTTGGCGTATGCCAAACCTGCGTAGAGTTTTGCGATGTTGGCTGTCTCTGTGCCGCCATACTCTTCGATGATTTTCAGAAGTCCCTTGGTGTTGCCTTCGCCTTTCAGTGCCTGCTCGTACTGCTGCTGGGCAAATGCTGTCTGTGCACCAACAATGGCTTTCTGTGCTTCCTGTTCCTTACCTGCCATGTAGTGCTTGTAGGTGTAAATGCCTGCTACAATCACGATGATGGCGCCAATCACAATAGCGAGTTTCTTCCAGTTTTTCTCGATGAAAGCCTCGCCTTTGCTCAACTGTACGTCAAGTGCGATAGGCTCATCGGTTGCTTGTTGTTGTTTGTTTTTTGCCATAATATGTTTTGTTATTTTTTTTGTTCCAATTGGGTTCTAACACAAAAACCATGCAAAATTACAACATTTTCCCCGAACACGGAAACGTTTTCTTGAAAAACTTCACTCCAAGCTGCCATTTTATGGAAAAAAACAAAAGCAATTCCCATTTGTGCCATAAGAAATCAAGTGGCACAAATGGGAATGTGTGAAATGCTGATAGTTGCCAACTGGTATCGGTCGGTGAAGTCAAGGAATGCACACATGTATGTTATCGTTCAATGGTGGTCTGTGCTTCAAGCAGTTTGTTCGTGGCTTTCTCGATGAGGTCGCGTGTGCCAGACCCTTCGTTGACATACTGCACCACCATGTTTGCATAGTCGATGGCTTCTCGTAGTTGGGTGGTCTTGTTGGAGGTGTTGACGGCCTGTTGGAGGAGGGTCATAAGGTTCTTGAGGTCTTCTGGTTCGGCTAGGTTGCCTGGGCGCATGGTGTTGATGGAAACGTTGAGTGCCGAGGCGGCAGCGTTGATCTCATCCTGCGTGAGTTCCTTCTTTGATTTCTTTAACACTTTCTCTGCCGCTTCTACTTGGGTGAGCAAACGGGCATAGCCATTGGGTGCCCAAGGGGAGAAGGCGGGTACTTTGACAGTCAAGGCATTCCATGCGTTTTGGCTGTCCATGCGCTCTTTTGCCACCTGCACCATTTGCTCAAGGCTGGTCTTGTCGATGCCTTTCTTCACTTTCTGCTTGCCACCTGTCAGCACATTGAGACGGAGGTAATGAGTGGAGTGACCTGTTTGATAGTAGTCTGGCTGGAATCGCTTGCTGCCAAGTGAGAGCGTGAAGAGGTTGTCGCCATATTTGCTGTCGAGAGTTGCTTCGTTCGGAAGGATGTCACTGAGGTTGGACGGGAGAGTGAAGTCGGCATCTTTCCATTCCTTCACATCAGGAGTTGCCATGACAAGTGGACCATACATGATGGCACCTACCCATTGGGGAGCGAATGGTGTGTGTGTGTCATTCTTCCCCGTGGCTGCAAGATCCATCTTGTCTGGCCCCCAGTTGATGTGTGGGATGAAAGGCATGATGACCTCCACCTTGTCGGTGGCAGTCCATTCGCGCAGAGGGATCTCTACGTAAGAACTTGGCTGATAAGATTTTGCGATGGATTTTCCATTCAGTTTTACATCGAATCCTTCGGTTGCCCAATAGGGTACACGCAGTTTCATGGCGAAGGTAACGGATGATTTGTCTGGCACCACCGTGATGGTGCTCCGCTCCGCAGGCCATTTACAGTCTTGGTTGATGGTTGCCCCGTGCCATTTCGCTTCCGTGGGCAGATAAAGTGCCACCCATAGCGTGTTGTCATTGGCAAAATAGGCTGCCTCTTGGTATTTTACGTGGTTTTCTACACCTGTACCGCCGCAGCAAGTTGCCTGAGGCGTCTCGTTGCCGTAAGGTTTGATGGCATTCATGCCCACAGCGTACTGATAGGTGACACCCCAATGGTCAGGATGGAGGGAACCTATGATCTGGTTGTAGAGCACACGCTCATAGTAGTCCATATAGGCAGCATTATCAGGGTCAAAGCAGTTGAGGTCTTTGGTGAGTTTGGCGAGGTTGTATGCACAGCACGTCTCGTTGATGTCGGGATTTGGATACATGTTGTGCTGGAAGTCACTCTGCACACTGGTGTTCATCGAGAGAATCTGTGAGTAGGGTTGACGGAACATCTCGCCGTTTCCCACACCACCCATGGCATAGGTGTAACGTCCCTGCACAAGATTCCAGAAGTTGTGGGCAAGGTTGTAATAATAGGGATTGCCGTTGGTGATGTAGGAACGTAATGCGCCGACAATCATCGGGATGTGCTGGTTAGCATGGCGGGTACGGATGTCATCGATGTTCTTCGACACAGGGTCGAAAAATGCGGGAGAATCGAAACAGTTGGCGGCTTCTATCAAGTGTGCCTTTTCTGTAGGGTTGCTGACCATCTCCGCCAGTCGTGATAGCGATTCAGCCATGCCGCCCACCTCGCCTGCTATGTACATGTTCCACATCTCATATCGGTTGCCAGGTTTTGCCTGACGTTCAGCCTTTGTACCATCGGCTTTTACATAGGTGCGGTAGTGCATGCGGTTCCACACCCAAAGTCCCATGTCTTTGGCGATGAGCAGGGCTTTATCGGCAATCTTCTGGTCGTCAATGTTGTTGGCAATGTCGATGAGGCCTGCCAGTTGCTTGTGGATGGTGTAGTAAGGTGCCCACACCCATTCTTCATTATTGTACGCGCGATAACACTCAATCAGGGCAGGGTGGGCTGCCGGAATGGCATTCAGATAGCCGTAACCATAGTGGCGGTAGTCTTTCTTGTACTCGTCAAAGGCTTTCCAATCGCCTTTCATACGCTTCAGTTCTTCTTCGGGTGCATAGTCACGTGCTTCCCGATAGCGGTTAAGAGTGCTGTCCCAAACGAAAGTGCGTTCCTGACATTCACGCAGTTCGTTCACCATGCGTACGATGCGGTTCCGAAGTTCCTTTCGTTGCTCAGCATTGTTGGCGGATGAAGCGTAGGCAAAAGCCAATGCACTCATGTAGTGCCCGCTGCCGTGTCCCTTCAGTTTGGTGGTGGGAGAGTCCCAACCGTCTGATCGTGTATAACCTGTGGTTGGTAGTCCGTAGGTGTCGCGGTAGTTGTAGAGTTGTTGGGTAATATCGAGTGAAAGAATCGTCTTGATGTCAAGGTCTCTGTTGTGCGATAATCTGTTGTTTTTCTTTATGTAAACATCTTTTAGTGGAAGTGGTTGTACAATCGGTCTTTGATTCGGGACTTTCCACTCCTGATTGGTAATACTGACATGGGCGGTGATGGGGTAGCCGTTGTCAGTTGTGTTGTCGCCAATGATGAAGCCATTGACAGTGTATGTTTTCCCCGCAGGATTCAGTTTTGGATTGGCTTCCTGTTGTTCGGTGGTAAGCAGAGAGTTCGTCCATTTTGTTTGCCTCCATTCATGGCTTCCGTCACTGTAGGTTACCCAAACCTGCCATGGCAAGCGGGGGACGGTGCCGACAGGGGTTTCTACATTGATGCTTTCCACCTTGATGATGGTGCGTGGCTTTGCCTTGGTTGAGGCTATGGGTGTCTTATGTGAAGACGGGGCTATTGCAGACATGGGCATGGAGAGAAATAGTCCCATGATTCCACAAAAGATGAGGTTTAAGTTTTTCTTCATAATCTAACAATTGAATTTTGGCTCAAAATTAGTGATTTCATCCGATATACCCAATATGAGGGCTACAAAAAAGCACTATTTTGTTATCATTATAGACTAATTTTAGATTTTTTGCCTATCTTTGCACAGGTAGTTCCCCTTTTTAGGGATTTTCCCCTATAAAGGTAGGGATTTCAATACAAATGAGTGATAAAAATGTCACTACATTTGCACCGTGTAAACTACAGTAGTAAACAAACTATAAAATAGAACGGATATGAAGAGATTTTTAGCATTAATTTTGATTCTGTTTCCATTGCTCAGCATGGCACAGGATGACCTTTATTTCACCTCTTCAAAAAAAGTGAAGGAGGCTGCTCAGAAAAGGGTGGCAGCATCAATGAATGCACGAATGGAGACAGTTGTTGCCCCCACCGTTGTTGACTATCATAGCAACACGCGCAACGAGGATGAATATAACCGTCGTTATGTGTACGATGGTCAGTATTCAGAAGATTCGCTTGCGGCACGCATTGACACTGTCGGAATAGACGATGCACAACCGAGATATGATATGAACGACCCAGAGTTGGACTATCGTTATTCTCGTCGCCTTGTGCGTTTCCATAGCCCACGTTTATATGCGTTGGCAAGCCCTTACTATTGGGATCTCTATTATGGTTATGGAGCATGGGATTATCTCTATGACCCATGGGATCCTTGGTATTGGCATTATGGTTGGAGCTATGGCTGGACATGGGGACCTTGGGACTGCTGGTATGGAAGCATCTGGGGATGGAGTCATCCTTGCAGCTGGACATACTGGGGATGGGGACCAGGTTGGATTCGTCCCGTTTATTATACCTCTTATCGCCGTAATATAGTTCCTCGCGAGTTCAATTCTTCTCGTGGACACATGGCGGCTGGCAATCGCATCCGTACAAATGCAGTGGGTGGTCGCAACTTGAACACACGCACCAGTGCTCTTGGTTCACGTGTTGGTGTGGTTGGTGGCACTACGACAGCAGCAGGGCGTACACGCACCACTGTGCAGGGCAGTCGTATGGCAAATACTCGTACCGGTGGCACATCTTATACAGATTATACCAATGCCCGTACAGGTCGTGTCGCGACTTCAACCAATCAGGGAACGCGTACACAGGTCTATAATTCAGCTCGTGAAGGTGCTGCAAGAAGAAGCACGATTGGAAACAGCACTTATCAGCCAACTCGCACTACAGTCACTCAGACCACCAATGGCCGTACGACTGTTCAGCCTCAGACACGTACACAGCAACAGCAGACACGCACCGTTCAACAGCCCACGCGCACTGCAACTCCTCAGACACGTACATACACGCCCACAACGACTACACGCAGCTCTGCAGGTAGCATAGGTTCTGTTGGCGGAGGCAGCCGTGGAGGTGGCAGTTTCGGTGGTGGAGGAGGCGGTGGCCGCAGTGGTGGCGGCAGACGCTGATTGCACACTGGTTCGTTTTCATCAGTTATCAATAATATTATATAATAGATAGAATATGAAAAGAATGAATAAATATCTCTTGCTCGCGGCACTCGTGAGTGTGGCAGGTGCAGCATACGCACAGGACAGCTATGATGCACAGACCTTCGCCAACAGCGATTTGAACGGAACTGCCCGTTTTGTGGCAATGGGTGGAGCACTGGGTGCTCTGGGTGGCGATGTCAGTGTGATGAGCACCAACCCTGCAGGTACGGGTATGTATCGTAGCAGTGATGCAGCCATTAGCATCAGTGGTCTCTTCACAGGTGATGGCGCAATGGGGCATGATGGCTCCCGCATGTCTCTTGACCAAGGTGGTGTGCTTATTGCCTTCGATATGGACACGCCTACCAACAAGGGTTTGCAGTTCGTGAATTTTGGTGTGAACTACCAGAAGAAGCGCAACTTCCTCTTCAATCAGTTGACCAATGTTCAGCATCTGGAAGACACCTATAGCCAGACTTTCCAGATAGCAGACCTTTGTGCCTACAGCTTGACCAATGATTACTGGGGCACGATGGCTGATATGTCAGCAGGCATTTATTCAGGGAATCGTCGTCGTGGATTGCTGTATGAATCCTATTTCGATAAGGATGAGAATTTCTTGGGCAGTGAACTTTTTGATGAAACGAACCCTGATTATCTGCAGAAAAGTGATGAAGGGAAAGTGGCAATGGTTGCCTATGACGGTATTGGCGCTCAGAAAGCCTACTACGAGCGTGCTACTTTTGGTGGCAATGTCCAAGCAGACGTCAACCTCTCTTTCAACATCAGTGACCAGTTCTTCTTGGGTGCATCGGTTGGTGTTTACGACATTGACTATAACCGCGAGTCCTTCTATCAGGAACAGGGCTTGGATGGTTGTGTTTACGATTTCACCAACTGGTACAAGACTGAAGGAGATGGTTTTGATGTGAAACTTGGTTTCATCTGTCGTCCTGTCGAGGATAGTCCTTTCCGTTTCGGTGTTTATGTGCATACACCTACGT
>SAMEA3663267__coassemble_380_pt1 | contig 13934 bp, 10 predicted proteins | sample SAMEA3663267__metabat2_high_PE_018 | metagenome-assembled genome bin SAMEA3663267 (sample SAMEA3663267) | pig gut metagenome | biome: pig gut; feature: pig-associated habitat; material: faeces | place: China | collected 2013
TCTTCGTTGTTCTTCGTGCGTTCGATTTGTTTCATCACGAAGTCCATGGCTTCCATTGGCGTCATGTCGGCGATATGGTTACGCAGCACCCACATGCGGTTGAGCGTGGTCTGGTCTTGCAGCAGGTCGTCGCGACGAGTAGAAGATGCCGTGAGGTTGACGGCAGGGAAGACGCGCTTGTTGGCAAGGCTGCGGTCGAGTTGCAGTTCCATGTTGCCGGTTCCCTTGAATTCCTCAAAGATGACTTCATCCATCTTGGAACCTGTGTCAATGAGGGCTGTGGCGATGATGGTCAATGAACCACCGTTTTCAATGTTGCGGGCTGCTCCGAAGAAACGCTTGGGCTTGTGGAGTGCATTGGCATCGACACCACCGGAGAGCACTTTTCCTGAGGCAGGTGACACGGTGTTGTAGGCACGTGCCAGACGAGTGATGGAGTCGAGGAAAATGACCACGTCGTGTCCACTTTCCACCATGCGTTTAGCCTTTTCAAGCACGATGCCGGCAATCTTCACGTGGTTCTCGGCTGGAGCATCGAAGGTGCTGGCAATCACTTCGGCATTGACGGTGCGTGCCATGTCGGTGACTTCCTCTGGACGCTCGTCGATGAGGAGCATCATGAGGTATGCTTCGGGATGGTTGGCAGCGATGGAGTTGGCTATGTCCTTCATCAACATGGTCTTACCAGTCTTGGGTTGTGCCACGATGAGGGCACGTTGACCTTTACCGATAGGCGAGAAGAGGTCAACCACGCGGGAAGACTTGCTGTCGTCATAGCCCTTGCAGAGTTTGAACTTCTCGTCGGGGAAGAGGGGAGTGAGGAACTCGAACCCTACACGGTCACGCACTCTGGCTGGATCGCAACCGTTGATTTTTTCCACGCTGACGAGAGGGAAGAAACGTTCGCCGTCTCTGGGAGGACGAACAAAACCATCCACCACATCACCAGTTTTCAGGCCGTAGTGCTTAATCTGTTGCAGGGTGACATAGACATCGTCGGGCGAGGGCAAGTAGTTGTAGTCACTGCTGCGGAGGAATCCGTAGTTCTCTACGGTTTCGAGCACACCGCTCACACGGATGATGTTGTCGAATTCGTATGGCTTTTCTTTGACAAACTTCTCCCTCCTGACGGGTTGTGGTGGCATTGGGATAAAATCGTCGAAAGGTTGCTCTTCATAGACAGGCTGCTCGTTGTTTACGATAGACTGTCTGTTGTCGAAGCGGTCGAAGATGTTTGTTGCAGGAATATATTCGTTATCCTTCGGAATGTCTTGCAGGATGATGAAATCAGAATCGGCTGATGCCTTGGCTGTTTCGTCGGCAGTCGAGAAGATGGTTTTAGGATGACTTTCAGACGGAGTGTAAGCCTCTTCTGGCACCAGTAGTTCCATTGGTATGTCATCTTCTTCTTTTATCTCTTCCTTTTTTTCTTCACTGGCTACAACGTCTTCTTCTTTAACTTTGGGTTTTCTTCCACGCTTTTTAGGTGTTGGTGTTTCTTCTGTAGTGTTTCCTGCTTCTTCAGCCTCTGAAGTGCTGGCAACAGTTTCTTCGGCCACTTCTTCCTCTTTGACTTTGGGCTTTCTTCCACGCTTTTTGGGTTCTGCTGCCACGGTTTCCTCGGCTAGGGCTTTTTCTGCCTCAGGAGTGGTGAGCATTGCCTTTTCTTCGTCGGAAAGGGCTGCAAACATGGATTCGTCCTTGGTCACTTTCATGTTCTTGTCCACTTTTTTAGCCTTGTCTTGAGTGGCGGTATATACGCGGTCAACATTTTTGACGCTGACACGTGAACGTTTGCGACCGTTTTTCTCGTTGGTTGCTGCCGCTGTGGATGCAAAGTTGGTTGCCTGTTCGTCAATGATGGTCAGACGCAATGTGAGGTCGTCCATCTTTGCTGCATTCTTGATGCCTAACTCAGTGGCGATATTGAGCAATTCTTCTTTCTCCTTGCGGTTGAGTTCTTCTAAGTTATACATAAATGATTGATTTGTCGATTTGCGGTTTGTGTTTGTCTGGTTTCCTTGGAACGGATGATTAAGTCATAACATGACTGTATAGCCGTTGTGCAACCGCAAGACCGTATAATAGTATAGAATGTTGCTTTGAAATTTGCTTTTGAGACAATGCTTCTCTTTGTAAATGTGTTTTGGCTGTCCCAAAAAGATGGTGCAAAAGTAGCGATTATTTTTTTATCTGCCAATAATTTTGCAAAAAAAATGCTCAGGAATGTTCTCCTGAGCGTTTTTTTTATAGGTTTTTGTTAATGCTGTCGATGTAATCCAACAGTTCCTCTTTCCCCAATTTGTTGGTGGCACTGGTGATGAAATAGGGGGGCAGTTCTTCCCATTCCTCTTTTAGTGTGTCAAGATATTTCTCTGCCGCAGGCTTCACTTTCGAGGGTGAAAGTTTGTCGGCTTTGGTGAAGACGATGGCAAAGGGCACTCCGTTGCTTCCGAGGAAATGGAGAAAGGCAAGATCCACTTTCTGTGGGTCGTGGCGGATGTCGATGAGCACAAAGAGGCACGTGAGTTGCTCACGTTCGAGCACATAACTGCTGATCATCGTTTTCAACTTCTCCATCTCTTTCTTGCCTCGTTGTGCATAGCCGTAGCCAGGCAAATCGACAATGTACCACTGCTCGTTGATGAGGAAGTGGTTGATGCACATCGTCTTTCCTGGAGTGGAAGAGGTGAGTGCAAGTTTTTTCCTGTCGGTGAGGGCATTGATGAGGGAAGACTTGCCCACGTTGCTTCGTCCGATGAATGCGTATTCAGGGCGATGGTCTTTGGGGCACTGCGTGTGGTGAGGTTTGGAACCGATGTAGGTGGCAGAGGTGATGTTCATATCTGGGTGTGTTTTTTGCTAGTTATACTAGCTTTTCTAATTTTTATGCAAATTCAGAAAGTTCGAGCCAGCGCATTTCCTTCTCTTCCAGTTCTTCTGAGAGGAGCGGGAGGCGTTTGCTCATCTGGGTGATTTCTTCTACCGAAGTGGTCCCTCCGCAGAGGGCGGCCTCGATTTGTTGCTTCTCGGCTTCAAGGGTGGCGATGTCTTGTTCCAACTGGTTGAACTCCTGACGCTCCTTGAAAGTGAGTCTTCTGGTACGGTTCTGATTGCGTCCGTCGGGCTTCTTCTCCTCCTTGACAGAAGTGCTCTCGGTGGCTTGTGCTTTGCCGTTTTGCTCCTTCCAGTCGCGGTATTGGCTGTAACTGCCAGGAAAATCCTGAATGTCGCCATTGCCATGAAAGACGAGGGTGTGGTCAACGACTCTGTCCATGAAGTATCGGTCGTGGCTGACGATGATGAGGCATCCCCGAAAGTTCTTTAGATAGTCTTCGAGGATTTGCAACGTCACGATGTCGAGGTCGTTGGTCGGCTCGTCGAGGATGAGGAAATTGGGAGCCTTCATCAGCACGGTGCAGAGGTAGAGACGTCTTCTTTCTCCTCCGCTCAGTTTGTAGATGTAACTGTATTGCTCTTCGGGCGTAAAGAGGAAGTGTTGCAAGAATTGTCCGGCAGAGAGTTTCTCCCCATTGCCCATATCTACATATTCGGCAATGTCCCTCACGGCATCAATCACTTTCTGGTCGTCGCGAAACTGCATGCCCTGCTGCGAGTAGTAGCCGAAGCGCACGGTTTCGCCGATGTCAATGGTGCCGCTGTCGTGTGGCTCCAATCCTAAAAGCATCTTGACGAAGGTCGATTTGCCAGTGCCGTTGTTGCCCACGATGCCGAGTTTCTCGTATCGTGCAAAGTTGTAATTGAAATCCTTTAAGATGATGCGGTCGCCAAATGTCTTGCACACATCGGTCATCACGAAAATTTTGTTGCCGATGTAGGTGCCACCCATCTCCAGACGCACGTTGCGTTCCTCGATGCGTTGTTTGGCACGTTTCTCCAGTTCGTAGAAAGACTCAATCCTGTAGCGGGCCTTTGAACTGCGGGCACACGGCGTGGACCGCATCCATTCCAGTTCTGTTCTATATAAATTGTTCGCGCGGGCAATCTCTGCGTTCATGTTGTCGATGCGCTCTTGACGTTTCTCCAGATAGTAGGAGTAATTGCCCTTATAAGTATAGATACGCGAGTTGTCCATCTCGATGATGGAGGAGCAGATGCGGTCGAGGAAGTAGCGGTCGTGGGTCACCATGAGGATGGCCATGGTGGAGCGGCTCAACATATTTTCAAGCCATTCAATCATTTGGAGGTCAAGATGGTTGGTAGGCTCGTCGAGGATGAGCAGGTCGGGCTCTCCTGCCAACACTCTCGCCAGGGCGATGCGTTTCACTTGACCGCCGCTCAACTGCGATTCGGGACGTTGTGCCTCCTCTTCCGTGATTTTCATCAGCGTCAGGAACTCCTTGTAGTGTTGCTGCCATTCGTCACTCTTTCCCTCTATTTCGGCAGAATTGAGGGTAGGGGTCTGTTCCAGATAGCCCACCTTTAGGTCGTTGCGGAAGATCATCTTGCCGCCGTCGTCGCCTTCCTTGCCAGCAATGATGCTCAGCAAAGTGGATTTTCCCGTTCCGTTTTTGGCGATGAGTCCGATGTGCTCACGCTCATTCACGGTGAACGAGATGTTCTCAAACAGCACTCGGTGTCCGATGCGTTTGGTCAGTCCTTGTATTTCGAGATAGGGTTTTGCCACGTTGCTTTATCGGGTGATGATTTTTTGTTCTTTGGCATTCAGGCGTCTGAATTTCTCTGCATGACGGACGTGCTGCTCAAAGAGGTCGGTGATTCCCTTTTGTTCGCTCAGGCAACGAGACTCAACCGTCACCTTGTAGCCAGCCTGCTGGAGCCGTTTCACCCATTCATTGCGCATCATGTTTGTCACTTCTGGACAGAAAGGTACAAGTTGCACCTTCTTGACTTTCTGCATTTTCAGCACCTTGATGAGATGGCTGAGGGAAGGAACTCCGTTTGTGGCGGCGAGCAGCCACTTCCCATCGCTTTTGTCGTGCAAGGTGTAGTCAAGCATCATGTATGACGGGTCATCCTCACCGTTGCCGCTGCACACCAGTACATTCACCCCCTTCGGCATCACACTGAAGGTGTGGATGGCGATGTCAGCCACCATCTGATAGTCAGGACCTTCGCTGAGCAGGGGCTCTCCCATTCGCAGATGCTTGAATTTCCCTTTGGCTGATTCTGCAATGTGCCTTAGGTATTGCACATCCAAGTCGTTGGTGAAGTTGGAGGGCTGTATCAATATGTGCGTATAACCGTCCTTGTGCAGTTGGTTGAGCAGTTCATCGGGGTCGGGTGTCTGTCCCATGGCTCCCTTCGTGGTGCATGCCTCGCGGAAATCATAGTTGGGATAGATTTCCCGCAACCGCAAGTTGAGAAGATCTATGCCTTGTCTCCCTATGCCACTTTCTGTGTCTTTGTGTACAGTGATGATTGCAGCCTTGTCATCTTCTCTCATCGATTCGAACAGGTCTTGTTCCATCGTTTCCTGAGCCTTGACAGACAGGCAGGTTGCCAGTGTCGCAAAAAGTAATGTGAAGAATTTATTCATAAGGGTTCATTTCGGCAGCCTCGCGGATGGCTGAGATTTGATACTTGGTGATGGCTGGGACAATCATGTGCAGCAGGTGCTCCATCTTGTCCACCTTGATGCTCTCTTTACCTTGCTCGATGAGCCGATAAGTGCCGTCGCCAGGCACCTTGACTGTCACATCGGGACGGGCATTGTTCTCTCTCGGCGCATCGACTGGCATCATGCCGTTGCGCATCAGAGCCTTGCAGCAAAGCCGGTACTCAAGCGAGTCTTTCGCTCCCTCCACAACGATGTCCCTCGCCGTTTCGTATGTGATGGAGAAAGTGCATGACTTGCGGTCGAACACCATGTCCTCTCTGCTGAAATAATGCTCGATGCTGCCATCGATGCTGAGGTCCTCGGGCATGCCAGTGGTCAGTCCCTTCTCGTGGTCGAGCAACCATATCTGGTCAGCCACCTGCAGGGCATGCTCCAGGTCGTGTGTGCTCATGAAGATGGTCTTCTTCAGTGCCTTTGCCAGTCGGTGCAGCAGGAGCATCATGGCGATTTTGCTGGGATAGTCGAGATAGGCAGTCGGTTCGTCAAGCAAGATGATAGGTGTCTCCTGTGCAATCGCCTTTGCAATCATCACCTTTTGCCTTTCACCGTCGGAGAGTGTCTGCATCTTCCTCGGTGCCAGTTCTTCGATGCCCACCCATCCGAGGCTCTTCTTCACCACCACCTTGTCCTTCTCGTTCAGTTTGCCCCAAAAGCCAGTGTATGGGCTTCTTCCCATCGCCACCACTTCCTCGGCTGTCATGTTCTTGATGCCAGAATTGTCAGTCAGCACCACACTCATCAACTGTGCCAGGTCCTTGCTCTTATATTTCCTGATGTCCTGTCCCATCACTTCCACCGTGCCGCCCAATGCTGGTTGAAAAGCCGCCAGTGTGCGCAGCAGTGTCGATTTGCCCGCTCCGTTCGGACCGAGCAGACACGTCATCTCACCGCTGTTCAGCGATGCGCTCAAATTTTTGGCGATGATTTTCTCACCGCCCTTCAATTTGTAACCTGTTGTCAGGTTCTTCAATTCAATGGATATGCTCATAACGAGTGCAAAGTTACACGAAAAATCCCATTTATTCATAATTTGCTTCAACTTTTTTCATCAGCAGTGTCTTATTGCGACCTGCCGTCTCTTTTATCGAAAGATTCTTTTCGTTTCGTTCCCCTCCAAGACTTCTCCAAACCTTGGACTGACGAAGAACTCTACAAGAAGTACAACCTCACCGATGAAGAAATCCAGCTTATTGAATCAATGATTAAGCCCATGGAATAATGATATGATACGGTGATTATTGAATAGGCAGTTTTCTTTTTGTAAGAAACGATGAGGATGTGAGGCGGTTCTTTATGGCATGAGTGTCTGGACGTAAACATAATTTCCTTCAAAACCTACGTTGTCCCTTCTTTCACAACCTCAAAATCGATGTCGTCGACGTCGGTGCATCGATGTCGACGATGTCGGCAAACCGACGTCGACGATGTCGATTTTGGGGTCGTTAGTGCAAGTTTTTGGTGGCTCTTGCGCTGCAGCACAAGATAAACAATCATTGACGTGAATTAACCACGAATTTTCCATGAATTATTTTTATTAGAATTCATCGAACTCACGTTAATAATAAAAAGATATTGTGCCACAGGGACAGGTGGATGCTAACTATCGGATGACGCTTCTGTTTAAGGGCTATTCTCCAACTTGTGCAGGGGCTGTTGTCGAAGGGCATGTTTTAAGAAGGAATCAATAAAAAATGAGATTTCCTTTGGTGGTTTCGTCTTTTTGCTGTAACTTTGCCGAAAAGAAAATGATTCGGAATATGAAGAAGATAGTTGTTTTGATGGTGGCGGCGCTGATGGTTTGTGCCACTACTGTTGCAAAGGAACTGAAAGTGCTGGTGGTGAAGACAACACCAGCAGTGCAGAACGTGGAGGCTCAAACGAAGGTGAAAGACCTGTTGCGGCTGACTGCTGGAGTGAAGAAGGTGGTAGCCGATTTCTCTGCACAACAGGTGTCTGTGACCTACGATGCCGACAAAACCACAGCCAAGAAAATTCTTGCGTCACTGAAGAAGAATGGCTATGAGGCAACGGTGGTGAGCGACGGGGCACCCAAGGAGAACGCCAAGGGGCAGGGGGCTGTGGATGGCGTGTCGGGAGCATCGCCACAAAAAAAGTGATGTGGGGTGAAAAGGCTGTGGATATTGCCACCAAGGCATAATCTTTGCTAAAAGCACTTTGCCATTTCCTAATTTATGTTACTTTTTTGGTTATTTCCGCCAAATAATTTGGTGGAAATAGTTTTTATGTCTATATTCGCCCATGATTTTTAACTAACCTATGTAGAGTGGATACTTCTAAAATTTGATGAATATGGACAAAAGGAATTATTGTGTAATATTGGCTGGCGGATTGGGTTCGCGTCTATGGCCTATGAGCCGCGAGAAGAAACCCAAGCAGTTTATTGATGTGTTGGGGACTGGTAAGACTTTCTTGCAGATGACCTATGAGCGGTTTGCAAGTTTCATCAACACCGACAATATCATCATTGTGACGAATGAGAATTATCGTCAGTTGGTGATGGAGCAGATTCCTGGCATAAAATATGAGAATATCCTGATGGAACCGATGCGACGAAACACGGTGCCGGCAGTGACATGGGCGGCATTGGAAGTAAAGCGCCGTTGCCCGTCGGGACGATTCATCGTGAGTCCGTCTGATCAAAACATTACTGACCATGAGGCTTTCCAAACTGATGTGTTGAAGGGCTTGGACTTTGTGGGCGACAATGATGTGTTGCTGACAATGGGTGCTAAGCCAAGCCGTCCGGAAGTGTCCTATGGATACATTCAGATGGCGGATGAGTTGAAGAACTATGCTCACATCTACAAGGTGAGAAGTTTCACAGAGAAGCCCGCCAATGAGTTCGCGAAGATATTCTTTGAAAGTGGTGAGTTCCTATGGAACACAGGCCTTTTCATGTGGAGCGCTGATGCCTTCTTGGGGGCGTTGGAGAGTGCCAGCGAAGAGTTTGCGGGCATTGTGGAGAAAGTGGTGGAGCGTTACAATGCGGGTGATTATATTGCCGACTTGCTAATGGAACTATTCACGAAGTGTCCCAACATGAGCCTCGAACAGAGCGTGCTTGAGAAGTCTGACAATGTGGATGTGATGTTGTGTCACTTCGGATGGGCTGACCTTGGCACATGGAACGCTGTACATGAAGCCCTTCCGCAATCGGATATGGGCAACGTGGTCATCGACTCGAAGTCGCTCCTCTACGATTGCAAGGACTGCATCATCAAACTGCCCGACGGGCATGTTGCAGTAGTGCAGGGACTGGAGGATTATGTGGTGGTGGAAGAGGGCAATGTGCTGGTCATTTGCAAGAAGGGTGACCAGAAGAACATTAGAAAGTTTGTGAATGATGCACAACTGAACCTTGGCGAGGAATACGTGTGATACAGATAATAAAAACTACGAATTTCCCGGATTGAACGAATTCCATGCGGTGAGTTTCTTCATAGAAAAACCTGTTGCTTGGAGTTCGTTCAATTCGTGAAATTCGTAGTCGTTAAAATTCGTAGTCAAGAATTTGTGGTTTACAGCAGCCGCTGGATGTTATCTTCCAGTGTCCCCTCCATAAAGTCGCTTCTCACCACGATCTCGTTGTTGCGATTTACGAGGAAGAATGTGGGCAGATCGACAATATTATATATTTGTGTGGTGGTGCCGTCTGTCTCATGCACACACACCCAAGGCAGGTTTTCGCAGGAGAACTTCCAAAAGTGGATGTCTTCATCCAAAGAAATCTGGTATATCTCAAAACCCTGTGCGTGATACTTCTCGTAGAGCGTACGTAACAGTCGAGTGCGCTCGGCTGATTCTTTTGCTCCGTAGAGGGTGAAATCGAGGAGCGCGACTTTTCCTTTCAGGTCTTTGATGCTGCGCATCTTGCTGTTGATGTCGGGCAGGTTGATGTCGATGATGCCAGCTTCCGACACCTTGCTTTCGTCCACGTCAATCACTTTCTGTTGTGGTGCAGCCGTGTTATCCATCCCCTTGATTGCCATGTTGCATAGTTGTTGTGTGCGGGGAGCGTCATGATAGGCACCATCCCATGCAGTTGCAACGGTGGCATAGCATTTTACGTCAGTGCGGTCGGTCAACGGATTGAACAGCATGAAGGTGCCTCCCAAGTCCGTGATGCTTTGGTACACAGCATAGTATGCCGCAGCCGATGTGGGGTTGCTGAAGATATACTCCATCTTCACCTTGTCCTTATAGGTGGTGAGGGTACTCTCGATACTGTCTTTTCGGTCACCTGGCAGCATGTCCTCATTCTTTTCAAACTTAATGATTCGTGCCTGTATCTCCTGCCGCATCAAGTCTATTTCTTTGATTTTCTTGCTGCTTTCATTGCCTTCGATGACGTAATCTTTTTCCAATGTCGGCAACTGGGCGGTGATGGTGATGCTTTCCGTGCTGTCAACGGAAAAGTTAATCACGTGTGTTCCTATCTGCAAGGCATAAAATTCGGGCGCCTCCGTGGGTGCCTTTGCCTCAAAGGAAAAGGTCCCGCCCTCCTTCAATTTCACGGAATCCAACCGCTGCACCCCATCCAATGTGCTTTGGGTGAAATACAACATGGAGTCTTTAGCCCCTTCAATGGTGCCTTCTACACGGAATTTTGGGGTGTTGTCGCAAGCAACCAACATCAAGGCTCCCACAGCTATGATGGTAAAAATCTTCTTCATTGTTTTCAAATCTTTTTGCAAAAGTACGGAAAAAGACGAACATGACAAAGATAAGCGTGAAAAAAGTGGAAAAGAGGGGAAATGTCTTCATCGGTTCTGGTCTTCCCACCGCCAGACAAGTGCGTTACATATTCTTTTCTTAGGTTTGTTATCTGACAGATTCAGAGAGGAAGGATGTTTTTTTTCATCTTTTTTGTCCGTTTTTTTGTAGAAAAGAAGAAAATGCTTACATTTGCAATGTGTTTGTGCATTTACGAAGATTTTTTACTAACAAGGGTAAAACTTTAATCCGATTATGAAAACGATAAAATTTCTTATCGCTGGATTTATGTTGACTACATTGGTAGCGTGTGACCAATTGTCGAGGCTGACAGATCTTGCTTTTGGACTTGATGAGCAGGAATTGCTGGATTCTCTGGAACAACATGAGGCAGAACAAATGAGTGAAATGTTACGCTCTGTGGCTCTGAGCATTGATTCTATTCAGCAGCAGGAGATGGAGTTGACTCAATTTGATGAGTCAACCCCCAAAGATGTGATTCTTTCACAATTGAAAACATTTAGGGAAATGCTTGACAGGAAGAAGGCCGAGGTAGATCAGTTGACAGCAGATAGTGTTGCGAGCGGAAGTGCCATTGCCGATTTGAAAAAGGTGTTGGAATATCTGAGCGTGCAGTTGGAGGAGAAGAGTGCCGGAATCGCTAATTTAGAAGAAACGGTGAAGAATCGGGATGCCAGGATTGCGGAACTTCGAGGCAAAGTGGATGTGCTGACTGTCGAATCTGGCAATTTGAAAGCCCAAAACAACGAGCAGGAGAAACGCTTGCATCAGGCTTTCTACATCGTAAAGACTAAAGGTGAATTGAGGGATCTTGGTTTGTTGTCGGGAGGTGTGTTGGGCAAAAAGCATGCGAACTATTCTAATATTAATAATGATGTGTTCCATCAAGTGGATACGCGTAGTTTCAACACTTTGGTGATTGATTCAAAATCACCAAAGTTGTTGACCGAAAAGCCCGAATCGAGTTATACACTCACAAAGAATGACGACGGAACATCAACGCTTAAAATCATCAATACAAAAGAGTTTTGGGAAACCTCTCCATATCTGATAGTCATGAAGTAAGATTTGCTTTTGAGGTGACGATGAGAGTGCTTTAAAGATCAAAACTCATCATAATTCGCTAAAAAATAGGGAAAAACGAAGATTTTCGGGCAAAGATAGCGGCTATGTGCAGAAAAAAGGCTACCTTTGTCCGATTTTTTAACGACGTTAAGCGAAAAAGTTCGTGCCGCGCGTGGCACGATGATAGATGTTTTATATTTTTTTCAACAAACAAAATGAATGTAATTACAAAGAAAGTTTCGTTGCCTGATGGAAGAGAAATCAGCATCGAAACGGGAAAGCTGGCAAAGCAAGCGGATGGAGCGGTGATGCTCCGCATGAATGACACCATGCTCCTCGCCACTGTTTGTGCAGCGAAAGATGCAGTACCGGGAACAGATTTTATGCCACTCCAGGTAGAGTATCGTGAGAAGTATGCGGCTAATGGCCGTTTTCCTGGAGGTTTCACCAAGCGTGAAGGTAAGGCAAGCGATGAGGAAATCCTCACTTGCCGTCTTGTTGACCGCGCCCTCCGCCCTCTGTTCCCATCGAACTATCACGCAGAGGTTTATGTGAATGTCATTGTCTTTTCTGCCGATGGCAAAGATATGCCGGATGCTCTGGCTGGTTTTGCTGCTTCCGCAGCACTGGCTTGCTCGGATATTCCTTTCGAAGGTCCTATCTCAGAGGTGCGTGTGGCTCGCATCAATGGCGAGTTTGTCATCAACCCCACCTTCGAGCAGTTGAAGGAGGCTGATATGGACCTAATGGTTGGTGCCACTGAGGAGAACATCATGATGGTGGAAGGTGAGATGAAGGAAGTGCAGGAGAAGGACCTTCTTGAGGCTCTGAAGGCTGCTCATGAGGCTATCAAGCCACAGTGCCGCTTGCAGAAGGAACTGATGAAGGAACTTGGCAAGGACGTGAAGCGTGAGTATTGTCATGAGGTGAATGATGATGACTTGAAGGCAGACCTCGCTGCTAAGTGCTACCAGCCTGCTTACGATGTGACGAAGCAGGGTCTTGAGAAGCAGGCTCGTACAGAGGCTTTCGAGAAGATTCGTGAAGATTACAAGGAGGCATACGCTGCTGCTCACACTGATTTGAGCGAAGAGGAATTGGACGAGAAATACACGTTGATTGACCGTTACTACCACGATGTAGAGCGTGATGCCATGCGTCGTTGCATCCTTGATGAGGGTATGCGTCTTGATGGCCGTAAGACCACTGACATCCGTCCTATCTGGTGCGAGGTTTCTCCACTGCCTGGACCTCACGGAAGTGCCATTTTCACTCGTGGTGAAACACAGGCATTGGCTTCTGTCACTCTTGGCACGAAGCTCGACGAGAAGTTGGTTGACGGTGCATTGGAGCGTTACTACATGAAGTTCTTGCTCCACTACAACTTCCCTCCATTCTCGACAGGCGAGGCTAAGGCACAGCGTGGTGTGGGTCGTCGTGAAATCGGTCACGGTCACCTCGCATGGCGTGGCATCAAGGGACAACTTCCAGATGATTATCCATACACTGTCCGTGTGGTCAGCGATGTGCTGGAGTCAAACGGCTCTTCATCTATGGCTACCACTTGTGCGGGTACACTCGCACTGATGGATGCAGGTGTGCCTATCAAGAACCCTGTGGCTGGTATTGCTATGGGTCTCATCAAGAACCCAGGCGAAGACAAGTACGCTATCCTCTCTGACATCTTAGGCGATGAAGACCACCTCGGCGATATGGACTTCAAGACCACTGGCACGAAGAACGGTCTGACAGCCACTCAGATGGATATCAAGTGTGACGGTCTCTCATACGAAATCCTTGAGAAGGCGCTCATGCAGGCAAAGGCTGGTCGTGAGCACATCATGGGCGAGATGATGAAGACTATTTCTGAACCACGTCCAGAACTCAAGCCACATGTACCACGCATCGAGCAAATCATCATTCCGAAGGAGTTCATCGGTGCTGTCATCGGTCCTGGTGGTAAGGTGATCCAGCAGATGCAGGAAGATACTCAAACTGTCATCACCATCGATGAAGAGGATGGCGTGGGCAAGGTGCAGATTTCTGCTCCTGGTCGCGATGCCATAGAGGCTGCTTTGGCTAAGATCAAGGCTATCGTTGCTATTCCTGAGGTAGGTGAGGTTTACCACGGCACCGTTCGTTCAGTGATGCCTTATGGATGCTTCGTTGAGTTCTTGCCTGGAAAGGATGGTTTGCTCCATATCAGCGAGATTGACTGGAAACGTCTTGACACCGTGGAAGAGGCTGGCATCAAGGAAGGTGATGAAATTGATGTGAAACTCATCGACATCGACCAGAAGACGGGCAAGTTCAAACTCTCTCGTCGTGTCCTCATCGAGAAGCCTGCTGACTATGTGGAACGGCCACAGCGTGAGCGTCGTCCACGCCCGGAACGTGGCGAGCGTCGTCCACGTCCAGAGCACAATGACCGTCAGCCACGTCATAACGAGTCCAACAATGAGGCTCCAGCACAGGATGGTGGCGACTTCAAGTCTGCTCTCGACGATCTGCT
>SAMEA3663267__coassemble_1838_pt1 | contig 5477 bp, 2 predicted proteins | sample SAMEA3663267__metabat2_high_PE_018 | metagenome-assembled genome bin SAMEA3663267 (sample SAMEA3663267) | pig gut metagenome | biome: pig gut; feature: pig-associated habitat; material: faeces | place: China | collected 2013
ATTTTTTCAAAAAAAAGTTTTGCACTGATGGCAAATGTTTCTTACCTTTGCAACCTGAAACTATAATTCCCCTCTTGCGTGGGGGGAGAGTTCCGAGACTAACTAAAAACGACTTCAACCTATTTATCTGCACATTATTGATATATAAAGGTAGAGATCAGGGAAGGGTCAAATGTTTAACTAATCTTTATTTATTAATTACTAACTCATTATGAAGAAATCAGTACTTCTTTTCGTAAGCTTATTGCTTGCTACGGTGAGTGCGATTGCACAACCCGCGAAGCCGGAGGTGTCTTATGCTGACTGGGCATCTGTGGAAGAAAAAGCTGAAATCTACTTCTACAACGTGGAAGCAGGCATGTTTCTTACCGCAGGTAGTTCATGGGGCACCCGTGCCACTCTTATCGGCATCAAGAACAAGAACACTTACAATGACTTGCTTGCCGATGCAAGTGGATTCAAGGGAAACAAGTGGCTTATTGCCGCTGCCGAGGAATCACGAGGTGGCAAAAATTGCTACATGTTTGAAAACAAGAGCGGAAGCAACTATCTTTCAGCAGATACCAAAGATGGTATCTGGGTAGATGGTGGTACAGACCGTCCTGTTGTCGGTTGGTACATTGCCAAGGACAATGGTGACAAAACTTTCCAGTTGGGCTACATGCTGAAGACTGAAAAGAAAGATGCCGAAGGCAACACTGTGAAAGATGGTGACAACATCGTGTATGAATACTCTTCTATGGGTATCTTTGGTGTTCAGAAGTTCGAAGAGGGCGACCTCAACACTTACATCGACGAAAGCGAAGCCTACAGCACTTGGGCTATCGTGGATGGAACGGAGTACGAACGCGTTCAGCCTCTTTTCCAAGCATACTATGCTGGAATCAGTTTGCAGAATTTTATCAACGAAGCAAAAAAGCAAGGCATCAACGCCGACTTCTCACCGTATGAGGCACTTCTGGCAAAGGACGGAGTGACTTATAAGGAACTTCAAGACGCTATTAACAAGATTAGTCCTGCAGTTGAACTGGGCAAGGCTATCACAAAGGCTAAGGAATTTGATGGAAGCCGTAGTTGGGAAAAGTTTGAGAAAATCTACGCAAACACCGAGTCAACGGTTACAGAACTCAACGATGCAACAGCACTTGTCAACTCTCTCGTGGCGCTGAAAACTGCCATCAATGCAGGTATTGACCTTGATCAGGCACACGACTATTCTGCTTCTACAGCCATTTACAATAGCGATGACTCCAAGAAGGCAGATGTTGACACAGAAACTACACGTGTCAACGCATTCGTGTCATTGAAGAAGAAACTCGATGAGGCAACAGCAGGTTATCCCGCTGTTGACTTTAGCGAGGCAAAGACTGCTTATGACAACACACAGTCTGATGCCAAGACTCTTGCTGAAGCAGAGGCCAAGATTGGCGAACTTCAGGATGCATACGACATAGCACATGCTACAGTGGACAAGCCCGGTGATATCACCAGCCAACTCACAAATGTAGATGGATCATCCGCTACAGATTGGACTCGCACATGGTTGGGCGACGGTAGAGCCGGTGACTTCCACCTTAACACTTGGTCTGTAGAAGGCAACAACAATGCCGACGGTACCAACATGGTGGTGAACTTCCTTGAAGACTGGGTCGCAAAAGGTAACACACTCTCTGACCAAAAATTCCAGCGCAATCCTGTCAAGGTTGCACCTGGTGCATACAAAATCACCGCTAACATCCGCGTTTATAACGAGAGTGGCGCTGATGACTACATGAAGGGTGCTTATCTCTTCGGTAACGTCAGCCGCAACAGTCTGTTCGCCAACGAAGACGAAGCACAGACCAATGCTGTTGAAGGTGCAAAATACAACACCTACAACAACATGCTCAATTACTGGAAGGATGGTTTCGAGACATACGCCATCGTGCCTAAAGACGGTACACTGACATTCGGTGTGATGATTGAGAACGCCAACTACAACTGGGTGGCAGCCAAGAACTTCCGTGTTTACTACATGGGCGACTCTTACGAGTCACTTGACTATGTGCGCAAAAACTCAGACATGTTTGCACAGCCATTCCCAGAAGAGACATTTGCTATGCAGCAGTTGCTGGATGACTACAACAATGCCATTCCTAACTACGGCAAAGCACAGAATGCCGAAGAACTCCTTGACGCTGTACAGAAACTCGTTTCTCTGAGTGAAAGCGTGCAGAATAATGCTAATGCTTACAAGGCATACAAGGACAGAGTGGACGGACTGAAGGCAGGTATCGAAAACGGTGAAATTGACCTTGATGGTCCTGATGCAGACATTCTGTTTGACTACCTTGATGATCTTGGCGAAGAACTTGGTCCAGACAGCGAAACTGCTGTTGAGTATGGTTTCAAGAACGGCTATTCTGCCTACATCATCGCCAACCGCTTGTTGAAGACAGAGGAAATCACCGAAGAACTTGAGTTCCTCAACAAACTTTACGATGCAGCCGTTCGTACTTCCCTCAAGGATGGTACAGACTTGACCAACCTCATTGTCAACCCAGGTTTCGAAGAGGACCTTGTTGACGGTAAGGGTAAGGGTTGGAGCCTTGACACCTCTAAGGGTGGTACAGGTTCTCTCACCAACTGGCATGGCGGTGACAGCAACAACTTCTGCGCTGAGGCTTACGAGCAGAACTTCGACGTTTATCAAGAAATCGAAGGTGTGAAGGACGGTATCTATGAGGTATCTGTACAGGCATTCTACCGTGGTGGATGGCCTGAGGCTGCATGGAACAACTACAAGAAAGACCCAGAGATGAAGGGCGACGCTAAGGTTTACTCAGAAGTTTATCTAAATGAGTTCTCCACCCCAATCCGCAACGTGATGGAAATCACACTTGACGATGTGAGCCAATTCACTTCGAAAGATAACTACTCTTCATTTGCTGTAACGGGCGAAGGCGGTGAAACAACCAATGTGTTCGTTCCTAATGGCATGGCTTCCGCTTCGACCTCTTTCAGTCTTGAAGACCCAGAGAAGAACTACACCATGTCTGCTTACGGTCTGGTAACTGACGGTAAGATTCGTCTTGGCATCCGTCGTCTGACCACTCCTCCAAGCAACGCTGGAACTTGGACGCTTTGGGACAACTTCAAGTTGACTTATCGTGCTAAGAATCCAGAACTCGCTGCTCAGGTGCTTGATGCCAAAGCAAAAGAACTGAACGAGCTCCTTACAACAAGCGAGGAGAACATGACAGACCCTGTTATCCAGAATAGTGTATATGCTTACACTGAGTCTCAGAAGACCGATCTCAGTGATGCTGCCAAGTACGAGGTGCTGATTGAGACTAACGATGCCATCGTGGCTGCCAAGGAGAACATCCTGCAGGTTGGTGCATACAAGACTGCCAACGAAGCCTATCAGGCTGCTTGTGACGAATTGGAGAAAGTAGATGAAAGCCAAGAGGCTGAAATCTGGAATCAGATTGACGAGATGGATAACGAACTCGAGGGCGATGCCTTCAGATCTCTCTCTACAGAGGATTTGGTAACGCTGATTGCAAAGGTGGAAGATTTCACCAAGGAAGTTCAGGCTGCCATTGACGACATCAAGTTGGCTCAGAAGGTTGCCGAGATGGCAGACGCCACCGACGACAAGCCATACGATGCTACTTCTTGGATTATCAACCCAGACATGGAAGACTCAAGCCAAGACTCCAATGCTGACGCAAGCAAGAAGATGGCAGGTTGGGACTTCTGGAAGGCTAAGGGTAATGGTCCTGTGAAGGGTAGCGATGGTATCAATGGCCGCTCACTCGAGGCATGGTCTGGTACAATTGGTGCAGAACTCGAATTCACTGCTTATCAGACATTGACTGGTCTTCCAGCAGGTAAGTACAAACTTTCCGCAAAGGCTGCTAACGCTTCAAACGGTGTAGTCGCTGATGAAACACTTTGGGCAGATCCAGAAAAGGCTGCTACAGGTCGTGCATACCTCTGCGCAATCCTCTCTGACGGTGAAAACGAGAAGGCTGTTTCTACTCCTGTAGAGCCTAACGTAGGTAGCGCAACTGCTGCTAACACCTACACTGTAACCTTCACCGTAGAAGAAGGCAACGACGTGAAGATTGGCTTCCAGTCTATCGGTACAATGCCATTCCGCTGGTTCATGTGTGATGACTTCACACTCACCTACTACGGTACTGAAAGCGCGAAGGTTGACTCTACTGACGAGGGTGATGTCGTTGCTATCGAAGGTGTTGAAGAAGCTGCTCCAGCAACCAAGGCTATCGCAGGCATCTACAATGCTTCTGGTGCTAAGATTGCAACGCTCCAGCAGGGTATCAACATCGTGAAGTACACCGATGGTTCTGTGAAGAAGATTTTCGTAAAGTAATGCAGATAGAATAAACAAATCATCTATTCATACCAAGAGGGGCTGTGCCAATTCTGGCACAGCCCCTCTTCTTTTTTTATTAGGTTACACCTCGGAAATACTCAAATTATTTTGTTATTTTTCTCATTTTCCCTACCTTTGCAACATGAAGAATGTGTATAGAGACATCAAACGTGTGCTGATGGAAAACCACATGGATGAAGGAGAGGCAAAGGCTGTCGCCCTCTTGATGATGGAGAAGGTGTGTGGAATGACGACCACGGAGGTGCTCATCAATGAGCCGAAGGGGGAATTGCACCGTGAGGAACTGTTGGCAATGGTAAAAAGGATAGCGGAAGGGGAACCTGTACAATATGTGCTGGGAGAAGCGGACTTCTGTGGTGTGTCTATCAAGGTGAGACCTGGTGTCCTTATCCCTCGGAAGGAAACGGAGGAACTGGTCAACTGGATTGTCGAATGCCTTCACGCTAACTGCCAACGGTCAACTTTCAACGGTCAACTTTTAGACATCGGGACGGGGAGCGGATGTATTGCTGTGGCTTTGGCAAAGAGGATGGAGGGTGCAGAGGTGGAGGCTTGGGATGTGAGTGAGGTGGCTTTGCAGGTGGCGAGGGAGAATGCGGAAAGGAATGGTGTGGAGGTGAAGGTGAGGAGGGTGGATGTGCTCTCAACTGTCAACTGTCAACTGTCAACTGTCAACTCTTATGAGGTGGTGGTGAGTAATCCCCCGTATGTCTGTGAGGAGGAAAGGAAAGGGATGGAGAGGAATGTGCTGGAACATGAGCCTGAGCTGGCTTTGTTTGTTCCCGATGAGCGTCCGTTGCTTTTCTACAGGAAGATTGCCTTGTTGGGGTGTTCGCTATTGGCGGAGGGGGGGTGTCTTTTCTTCGAGATCAACCGTCGGTTTGGCGCTGAGGTGGTGGGGCTGTTGGAGGGGATGGGCTACCGGGATGTGGAACTGCGGAAAGACCAGTTCGGTAATGACCGCATGGTGAAGGCAATAAAACCGCTATAAAATCGTTATAAAAGGTATGAGAAGACTATTTAAGTTTGACTTCGTCGAGCTAAAGGTTCGGAAGTTCCAAACGCTTCATTT